>Ga0115005_10000360_pt1 | contig 34864 bp, 40 predicted proteins | sample ArcOceMetagenome_FD_87163 | JGI IMG/M metagenome (GOLD analysis project Ga0115005, IMG submission 87163) | Marine eukaryotic phytoplankton communities from Arctic Ocean - Arctic Ocean - Greenland ARC118M Metagenome | ecosystem: Environmental > Aquatic > Marine > Oceanic | place: Arctic Ocean... | reverse complement strand
TGACTACATTATGTTGGCCAAATGATTGTTGTTCAAAAAATCACTTAGCCAAAATAAAGCCAAACCTAGCCAACGAGTGTCACTTCGTGACATGTCGGGAGTGATGAAGCTGCTAACCTTGATATTAACTGCTTGAGAATTCTTTCAATGATTTAAAATTGTTAGCCATAAACTTGAGGGGCCACCACCGAACCATAGTGTTCGATGGTGGTCGAAGCCAGACGCTGGACGAACCACTCTCTGCTGTTAGTTATGTATCTGTTTTCATTCCACATTTCATTGGAAATCCAAGTGAAAATCAAGCAATTTTGCGGAAACTCTATCTAGATTTCGACCTTTCTAGCTATCAAATTTCAGATTTAACAGGATGGTCGCGGACAGCTATCAGCGATTATTTACGCAAGGCCAAGATCAGCAAGGAATCTATAAAATCACCAATCCCACGCTATGGTGAGCGTGAAGTTTCAGGCGTTCGAGTACCACATCAAGCAGAACAAAAAGTTATTCAAAGAATAGTTTCACTAAAAGCCAAGGGCTATTCATTTAGAGAAATTGCCAGAGTCCTAACAGAAAGTGGCATTCCTTCAAAGCGTAGTGGCCAATGGTCAAAAACAACAGTCCAAGAAATTTATAAACGTGAACAGGAGAAGAAAAAATGAAAGCAGTAGCAGAAATAGTAGCAGCTATTATTTTATTAGCATCAGGTGGGTATCTTGCACCAAAAGCAGTAGAGAGTTTTAAAAAAGAAACTCTGATGAGGGTTGATAAAGGACTTCCTCCACTGAGTACTTTTACAAATAATTTGACCTCAACAACTAAACTAAAATGACATAAAAGTATTTTTTTTGTATCCTTATTATCAGAGGAAATAAATGAAGATTTTAGAAATAAAAAATCCCAATGATGCATGGATCATCCATCGAGAAGAAATTGAAACTCTACAAGATGGAGTTTGTGACGTTTATGTTATTCTTGACGCTATCTCTGGCCATTGTTTTGGTATGGAAACAACTAAAGACTTACCATCTTCTTCTAAAATATTAGGTCTTATTAAAACTTCATGCTCTCAAGCCAACACCACTCCAAAATCAATTTTCATTTTAAAAAAAGACCCCCTCGCTGAAGTTGTTGGTGCCATTTGCGCTGGTCTTCAAATCAATTTTGATACTGCTACTAAAAAAGAACTTGCCCAATTTACTGAAGAATTTAGCAAATCATTTCGCCAATTTAAAATGGGAAACAAAGTTCCTCTGCAAGAACCTGAATATGAAGATATATCTAGAGAAGAAGTTGAAGCTTTTATCCCTGAGACCTACGGGCCTTGTCCCTGTGCTTCGGGCAAGAAATACAAATTCTGCTGCCAAAAATCATTTAAAGACATCACTTTTGCGATGTGTGCGGCACAAGAGGGAAAGTTAGAAGAAGCCTTATTCTACATGGGGCAAGCTGAATCAAAAGTAGGTTCCACTGCTGAAATTCTTTGTCGCTATGGTATCTGTTGGTCATTTTTTGATCGTAAAAAATCCGATGAATACATGAAAAAAGCATTGAGTGAAAATCCAAATCACCCTAGAACAAATTATATCTTAGGTATAAATGCGGTTGAAAAGAAGAACTATAAAAAAGCTATTACCTACTACATGAAGGCCATCGAAAATTATCCACCCGAAGATAAATTCCATCTCAATGAAACATACAATAATTTAGCGACTGCTCACTATGAGATTGGAGATTTTAAAATGGCTAAAGAGTCATGGGAGAAAGCCTTAGTCCTTTTACCAAGTGACAGAATGGTTGTTAACAATCTTTATGGTTGCATTTATAGCAATCCATCAGTTCCTGAAGATATTAGAACCATAAGTCCATTTATCGAAAAATATTTAAAAAGAAGATGATTCTAATCTTTTTTAGAATACTAAAACTTTATCGGCCCAAATTGTCATATTAGAAAGTGCATCAAGTGTACTATGACTAGTTCCTTCAATTAACTCTTGATCGGTAATTCCTCGGGCTTCCATACAAGTACCGCAAACGCCAATCTCTGAATTATTGCGAATAACGTTCTTAAGCATAACCTCAACATTATAATAACCTTGCGGAACTTTTTGTCCTTTTTTTGCACAAGAAGCTGCGTCACCCATCAAAAACATTTTTACTTCGATTTCTTCTTTTTTCGACAGTGATCCGGCCAATCTTAGAGCATTATAGCTTCTTTCTGTTCCATAAGGTGCTTCATTTAAAATAAAAAGGTATTTCATTATTTGTCTCCCTGTTGTTTATGGCCTAAATAGCCACCCTCTAGCCAATAGCTATTTTGCCATCCATTTTTTCTTAAAATTGTCATCGCCTCAATTGAGCGCCCACCACCTTTACCGCAATTTGTGACGATAAAAGAGTCTTTTGAAAGAGATGAGGCCTTCTCAATCAAAAATTCTTTTGGGACATTTATCGCCCCATCAATATGTCCAGCTTCATACTCTTCAGTTGATCGAACATCAAAAATATAAACTTCCTCGCCTGTCTGCATTTTTTTAGACAGCTCATGGGCGGCAATGCTTTCTTTTTTTCTTTGCAAAGTTTCACGCATTCTGAAAACGACAACTATTCCAGATAAAAATGTCATGAAAGCGACAAGCCCAATGGCGATTCTTAGTCCAAAATAATCTGCCGTTATCCCTGCGATAATGGCGCCTGCTGCATATCCCGAATCTCTCCACAAACGATATATTCCAACAGAAGAGGCCCGCCATGATGGATGCGCTACATCTCCAATTGCGGCCAAGAGTGTCGGGTAAACCAAAGCTGTCCCTAATCCAAGAAGTAAGTTCCCAATTATGAATGGGACAAGATTTGAAGACACAGCGATGAAGACTATTCCTAGAGCCTGAATCCACATGCCGTAAGCAATTGGCCACTTTCTACCGATCTTGTCAGAAGCATAACCTGTAATTATTTGTAATAATCCCCATGACGCAGGATAAATTGCAGCAAGTATTCCTATGGTTTTCAAATCAAAAGCAAGCGAAGCATACAGCATAGGAAATAGACCCCATGCCATCCCATCATTTAAGTTATTAACAAATCCTGCTTGTGTAACTGAAGACAAATTTTTGTCTTTAAATGAAGTTTTTAAAAAGATACTCCACTGGTCTAGAGTGTGATGTTTATCCTCATGATTTGCAATTTCATGTGCCACATGATGGCTTGTTTCTTTAACGAGAAATATTGATAAGAGGGTTCCAACTATGACATAGCCAATACCAAGATAAAAAGGCTCAGGTCTATGCCCATAAATACTTGCTATGTAACCTGTGAAAAGCGCAGAAAGTGCTACGGCAAAGTATCCAGCAAATTCATTCAGCCCCATAGCAAAACCACGTTGCTTACTTCCCACAAGGTCAATTTTCATGATAACGGTAGTTGACCAAGTAAGGCCTTGGCTTACACCCAAAAATAGATTTGCAATAATAATCCAATCCCAGTTTGGCGCATAAATTAATAAAAATGGAACAGGAATCGCAATGAGCCACCCAACGATGAGGACAATCTTTCTTCCGTAACGATCAGAAAACCTTCCTGCAAAGTAATTCGTAACTGCCTTTGATAGACCAAAAACAATAATGAATGAAAGAATGGCCGTTTTAGCGACCATGTGAAAATCTTTTTCTGCAATTTCTGGAAGGAGCGTTCGTTCTAATCCAATCATTGCTCCAACAAAAGCATTCACTATGACCAGTAATATAAATTGGAATAGGTTTTCTTTTAGCCCAAGCTTTATTTCTTTATTCATAATTCCTCACGCCGACTTCTCAACAGGAAGACCGTGAAGTTCCCATTCAGTAACACTGTCCCCAAGTCTTTTTGCCTTGAATCCTTTAGCTTTCAAAGCTTCAACTGCATCTTTAGCGAGAAAACAATACGGCCCACGACAATAGGCCACTATCTCAACATTCTTAGAAAATCCCCTCATTGCACTTTTTAATTGAGACAAAGGAATTGATCGTGCAAATGGTATATGACCTGATTTAAATTCATCATCAGGGCGAACATCAATAATAAGGACTTCACCTTTTTTTGCTTTGGCTAAAAGTGATTTCCTATCGACTGAATCCAGATCATTTGGACTTGAAAAAGCTTCCTTAGTTATTTTTTGAAGTTCAACAGATGTTTCTTCTGAAAATTCTCGAAGATGAATGAGGAAATTTGAAACTGATTTACTGGCCAAAAAATAGTAAACATACTTTCCATCTTTTCTCGAATCCAAAAGACGTGCAGATTTTAGTTCTTTTAGTTGAGCACTCGCATTCTTAAGGCCAAGTTCAGCCTGCTCAGAAATCACCTCAACAGTTTTTTCACCCTGAGAAAGAAGTTCTAGGATTTCAATCCGCTTTGGGCTTGAGAGTGCCTTAGTAATTGTAGCGATGCTTATATAAACGGTATCTTTAGCTTGTCTTTTCATTCCATCATTCTAACACTTATTAGAACGTTATTCAAGTAATGAAAAATCGCTAATAATTATAGTCACTTCACGGCTTAATACCTTAGGTGATATTTCTTTCTCTGCTTATAACTTCGCCAAGTCCTATCAAGTGTTGAATGCCCCATCCATACACTAATGTTTTCAAGTTCATGACCTCTAGATAGCATAAGATCAACAAATCCTTTACGACCACCATAGAGATCAATACCTTTGCCAAAATAACGGTGAACCGTTTTGACCAGGGGTCGATGAAATTTTTGTCCTTTGATAATTCTTAAGGCAAATTCTTGCTCATCAAATAAAATTGGAATTGGCTTCCAGCGATCTTCATAAGGAAGAGCTACGATCTTGGTCTGAAATACCCATAATATTTTTCTTTGATTGCTTTCTTCTATTTTCCAGAGTTCTTCATTTTTTAAATTATCCACCTCTTGGGGACGAAGCCCTAGCCATACTGTTAAGTATAGCCAATTAAGCTGCTCATCTTTTATTTTTCCCTTTGAAGTGTACAAATCTTCAGGAGTCAGTGGCCCTGAGGCCGTTCTTAATTTTTCCGACTTATTATAATAAGCATCTATCAGTCGCATTCTCTCGTAGCCTTTTGGAGTTGCAACTGGCAGAAATGCACGACCAGTCTTTTTGCAAAAGAAATATCCCCAAAGGTTGGCAATCTTCAAAATGCTTTGGATATACCGAATACTATATTTTTTTGAATGAAAATAGTCATAGATTTCATAGGTTGAATAAAACCAGTCTGTCGGCTCTATCCCAATCGAGACTATCATTTTCTGAGCAGCTTTCCATACTATCATGGCCCTTGAAGTTCGACGTTTACCACGATCTACTTCACTATCTCGTTTTCTCATAAATCGTTTTTCAAATTCACCTACAAATTCATCGGGTAAAACAGAATCAAATCTTCTTTGGAAGTTTTTACTTTCCTCTGCTATTTTTATTAAGCGCTCTTCTTGTCTTTTGATTTCAAGTTGAGAATTAAGCTGACTTGCTCGCGCTTTGGCTTCAGCAAGACTCATGTATTTATAAAACCCTAGATCTAACCAACGATCTTTAGCGATATCCCATTCCTTCTTGGGATATTTGGCAACAGAGTCTTTGGTATCCGATTTTTTGAATGAAACATATTGAACCTTCCACATTGGTTCAGTCTTCTTATTAGGCAAAGCTTTAACGTAGTAGCCCATCATTAGCTCCTTATAGCTGATAATTGATTTTAGGGAAAACATCGTCTCCATCGTCCTAATCGGACGATGGTTTTGCTTTTAAAGTACTGAAATTGTTGAAGGTATTGGTGGTCGGGCCCTGGACGAACCGCTCTCTACCGTTAGTTATGTGTCTGTTTTCATTCCACATTTCATTGGAAACCCTGCGGAAAATCAAGCAATTTTGCGGAAACTCTATCTGGATTTCGACCTTTCTAGCTATCAAATTTCAGATTTAACAGGATGGTCGCGGACAGCAATCAGCGATTATCTAAGAAAGAACCAGATCAATAAGGAAACAATCAAATCACCAATCCCGCGCTATGGCGAGCGCGAAGTTTCAGGTGTTCGTGTGCCTCATCAAGCTGAACAAAAAGTAATTCAAAAAATAATGTCATTAAAATCTAAGGGCCAATCATTTAGAGAAATTGCCAGATTTCTAACGGAAAGTGGCATTCCTTCAAAGCGTGGTGGCAATTGGTCAAAAACAACAGTCCAAGAAATTTACAAACGTGAACAGGAGAAGAAAAAATGAAAGCAGTAGCAGAAATAGTAACAGCAATTATCTTATTAGCATCAGGTGGCTACCTTGCACCAAAAACAATAGAGAGTTTTAAAAAGGAAACTCTGATGAAGGTTGATAAAGGTCTTCCGCCACTTCAAACTTTTTCTCAGAAACTAAAGTAATATAACTGTATCGCCGATGGCCTTGTAATATAATTAACCACATTTATTAGAACAACATGAGTCTTTTACAGGCTCAGCTTTCTTGATTTTTGATAACTTAATTATGCTAATACCGCCTCTGATTACAATCAATGAAACAATCCCTCCAATGAGCAAATCAGGAAGATTACTCTTAAAAAAGTAAACCAGCAGACCAGAAACAATTACCCCTGTATTAACAATTACATCATTAGCAGAAAATATCCAACTGGCCTTCATATGAACTTCACCGTCTTTATGCTTATGAATCAAAGCTAGACACCAAACATTTGCGAAAAGAGCAACAATTGAAACCACGATCATATAATTTGAAAGTGGTTCACTCCCAAAATAGAATTTTCTCCCGACCTCGACTAAGCATAACAGACCAAGAGAAATTTGCATTATTCCGCTAAAATATGCAGCCTTATGCTTCATTTCAATTGCCTTTCCAACCGCATAAAGACTTAAACCATATACAAATGAATCAGCTAACATATCAAGTCCATCAGCAAGAAGCCCCGTAGACTCAGCATAAATCCCTAAAATGATCTCAACAACAAACATAGTAAAATTTATACTCAATAAATATTTTAATGTTTTTGCTTCTACGCTCGGACTTATATCTGGAATATCATTTTCAAATACTTTCTGAGAATTTATTAAATCACCGGGAAGAGAAATAGAATTTAAATTCTCTAATATTTGGTGCTTATCCACGCTATGATAGAAATGAACAATTCTAGACTCTAAATCAAACTCCATCTTCGCACTTGGGTCTAATTTTTCCATCAATCCTTCGATCATTTTTATTTCCGAAGGACAATCCATTTTTTTTATTTTAACAGACGTTTTATTCATTTATGCAACACCTTTTATAAGCTTCAATCTAGAGATAATGAAGAAAGACAGTACTAAAACTATCATCGTCAATTGTGCGACTAATACCTCTAAGGTCGAATTAAAGCCCAACTCAGGAAGAGAAAAAACATCTAAAGACGTTTGTGAAAATATACCTGTCTTCTGAAGAGCACCAATCCCTTTACCTAAGAAAATTGTCGATAAACTCAAAATTAATATAGTCGATGCCTTAAATAGATATTTTAAGTTAAGCTTGATTGAAAATTTAATTGCAAATGCAATGATCAAGAAGGTTAACAACACTGCTGATATTGCGCCAAGTCCAACGAAGTAATATTGATGGCCATCAAGAATTAAAATCTTAATAAAAAGTATAGTTTCAAATATTTCTCTAAAAGATGCGGTAAATGCAATTAAAAATAAGGCAAGACCTTTTCCACTACCAAGAGAGCTATCTACTGCTGTTCGTAATTTATGTTTTAATTTGGAAACATCAGTATTTTTATGCATCCAATAACCGACGTAGAACAACATCAAAGATGCAATCAGGGCAGTATACCCTTCGAGTGATTCAGCGATTTCTCCAGTTATATTGATATATCTACTTAGCAAGATGTATGCAACTAATCCAAAAGCAATGGAAGAAATCCAGCCTAAATGAATATGCTTATTAAAAACAGTCGCATTAGATTTTCTTGTAAGGCTAAGCAGTAAAAATAATATAAGACCCGCTTCAAAGGCTTCTCTAAGTACAATACCAAAAGACATTAAAAACGATGATGTATTTGTTTTTTTGATTATTGAAGAATCTATTGCTCCTTGGAGTTTACTCAGTATTGGATTTAATACTAATTCAACTTCATCATTACTAGCTCCATCAGTAATTAAACCACGATACTTTGCCAATAAGGTTTCTAGTTCAATAACTAAATTCCCGTTTTTTGACTTTAGAATTCCCTCTACAGGCTCCACACCTTGAAGGTAGGCAGATAGTGAAATATTTTTTGCCTCTTTAATTTTACCTAACTTATATAAAGAAAAACTTTCCTTTAATTCCTTTATTGCCTTTTTTAAATAAATTTCAACTTGTCCTTTATTCCCATTTGAAGGAGGCGATGAATTGATGTCCCTTACTGCGGCCATCATTCCCATTAAATCATCTTCTTTTATATCAAATCTTTTTTGAATTTCATTATCTGAAAGGGACGAACTTTCTTTACTGCCTAAAACCAAACCTGCTTTCTTCACAATATTTTTAAAGCGAAAACTAGATACATAATAAGCCAAGGACCAACGATCTTCTTTTGAAAGGTAGTCATGAGGGGCCATTCCAGTACCATTTACTCCTAAAGTGATTGTGTTATATGCTCCATAAGGGGATACATTTCTCATTCTCTCTAAGTCGTGAAAGTTTGTGGGGCTTGGTTCCAGCCCTTTTCCAGCCTCTCCATCACCGTATCCGCCCTGTCCGTGGCAACTCATACAGTTATTTTCATACAGATTAGCTGCCTTAGTTAAATTAACTTCTGCTTCTGGATAGGTTAAAAGGTTAAACTGTTTTAAAATCTCTGACTTTATTGTATTTGCAAGAGAAGAAACCTCACCAACATTTCTTTTGTCTAAAATTGCTTGATTGAGTTTTTGAATACTAGAACCTAAGTTTTGATTGTAATTGTTCTCTTTTGCAATCCTTAAAACTTCACTAGAGAAATCTATTTGCTCCTGATACTCTTCTTTACTTTTTACTTTTCCATTATCTACTGCTTCGCCATAGTCCTGAGCTAAGTAGCTTAAAAGGTGGACCGCCAATTGGTTCTCTTTGGTCGATGCAAAAGCCGTAGAACTTAAAGTAATAAAAAAATAAAATAGTATCTTACTCATTCTCACTGTCTTTCTCCATAGAATGTATATTCTCACAAAGGCCACAACCAATTTCGGGGTCACATTGTAAGTAGTATTTTTGAAACTCTTTTAAAAATTGCAGAACAACCTTGCGATCAGAACGTAAAAATTGAACAAACTTAAGTAGAGCTTCACCGGTATCATCCGATAGTAAATGTTCTATCTTGCAGCTATCCGTAGCAGCAGTCTGTTGAGACAAACCCAAAACTTCAGTCAGCAGAACAATCATTGTTTGCCTCTTGTTGGCAATCTTTTCGACTAACGCAATAGAATGCTTTGGAAGCGAAATAAAATTTTCTTTTACTTTAACAAGATTTTTTTCTGACAGCTTTTTGAGCTGTAAGTGAACAGCATTTCTGCTAACGCCAAGTTCTTTAGCAATTGTTGAAGCCCTAAGTCGGTCGTCTTTTTTTAAAAATGAATAAATGGCCAAGAGATAATGGGTTTCAGAATGTGATAACTCATTTTCTCCATATTCTTTCCAATACTGTTCAAATTGAAATTCCAAGGTGTCCTCTTTTATGTTAGGCTAACCTAACATATTCTTCCACCAGAGACTTGTCAAGCTTGCCTAACACCAGAGTGGCTCTATTACTAGGCAAAAATAGAAGAAGCACACGGAGGGTAAATTTCCCTCAAGATGAACTTTACCTAATTTGATCTAGATGATTCTACTAGGAGAATATTTTTGACCCAAATTTTGGATTTACTTTTCAAACGATCCACATTGAAGCATACTTGCTCCGTAATATGGATTTTGAATTTCTCCCTTTTTTTGCAACCAGCGAGCATTGGCCATCGGGCATTTTGCTATAACAATTTTATCGTTATTTATTGTTTCACCATTTTTAATGTAAATTTCAGAAAGAGATTTAAAAGAAATTCGTAGTTCTTTGATATCTTCAATTTGTTTTCCACAATCTTTAAATGAATAATCCTTGGCGTAATGTCCAATTTCTTTTTCACATATTATACTCCATATCTTTTTTGCAGATTTAAAGTCATCTTGAGCTAAGCTTTCTTGTAAGCTTAAATAAGAATCATACTTAAGGTCATGTGCAAAAGATGATATTGAGGTAATTAATAATGCCATTACTAAAAATGTTTTTGACCAGCCGGGATTTTCCATACCACTACCAAGACTAGGTTTACATGGCAAGCTTCTCCCAGTCCGGAGCTACTGTTTCCGGTATAGGCGCTCTGTTTCCTAGACTTTGATGTGGCCTAATCGTGTTATAAAGTCGCTTCCATCTTTCGATAATTATTTGTGCCTCCTTCAAAGTGTAAAAAATTTCTCCATCTAAAAGTTCATACCTCATCTTTCCATTAAATGATTCACAGTAACCATTTTCCCAAGGACTACCAGGTTCGATAAAGACTGGTGCAATTCCGATTGTTTTAAACCAACTCAAAAGTTTCTTTGCTATGAACTCCGGGCCATTGTCTGAGCGGATATGAGTAGGACACCCACGCTTAATAAAAAGATCTGCCAGAATGAAAATTATTTCTCTCGAAGTTATTCTTCTTGCCACATGAGCACAGATGCACTCCTTGGTATATTCATCAATGATATTCAAAATTCTGATCGGGCGGCCATCTCTCGTCCTATCGGCCACAAAATCATATGACCAGACATGATTGGGATATTCAGGGCGAAGACGTATGCAAGAGCCATCATTAAACCAAAGCCTTCCTCGCTTAGGTTGCTTTTGTGGAACTTGAAGCCCCTCTGACCTCCAGATTCGGTAAACTCGATCATGGCCCACATCAAAGCCATCTTCATTTAAAAGCCCTGTCACTTTTCGATAACCGTAGCGTCCGAATAGTTTTGCAAAGTAGATGACCCGCTCTCGAAGCTTTTCATCGAAGGGATCAATCTTCACTTCATATCTCTGAGTGCAGCGATTGAGCCCAATAACTTTGCAGGCCCGACGTTCTGAAACGTCGAGCTGATTGATGACATGGGCAACGGCTTCTTTTTTGCGTGCAGGGCTTAATAGTTTCCCGAGAGAGCTTCCTTCATGATGGAATTATCCAGGGCCTGGTCAGCAACGATCCTTTTAAGGCGTGCATTTTCTTTCTCAAGGTCTTTAAGACGCTTGGCCTGATCTAGCTGAAGTCCGCCATACTCACGCTTCCATTTAGCCAGAGTGACGGCATGGACGCCAATTTGCCTTGCGATCTCTTCAACGGTTTTACCCTTGGATTTTTCGATTTCGACTGTTCTGAGATGTTTGATGATCTCTTCTGTTGCATAGGACTTACGTGCCATAACTTTCTCCTTACGAGTTAAGTCCAGTATAACTTAAAAACTGGACTGGTTTAACCCGGTCAGGTCAATTCGGTCTTTCCTGTATTAAATCTTTAAGTAAAGGAGAATCCCCTAAGACCTTAAATAAAACCTCTTTGTCTAAGGTTTTGCAGAGACAACTCTTGTTCACATTTTCTACTTCAGAAGTACACTTATTCATAGATTAAACTTTTGTATTAAAGACAATCATCTTGTCTTCGGTCATGTCTTCCATTGTATATGGAATGCCCCCTACTCCATATCCAGACTCTTTTCTTCCCGCAAATGGCATCCAATCCGTCCTAAATGCCGTGTGGTCATTAATCATGACAGTCGAGGCATCCAAAAATTTTGCTGCATACATTGCAATATTAATGTCGCTAGAAAAAACACTCGATTGAAATGCATAGGGAAGTGAGTTTGCTTTTTCAATCACATCATTAAGATCATCATATTCAAAAACACAAGTCACTGGCCCAAATATTTCAAGTTGCGCAACTTTTGAAGTAAGAGAAGGATTAACAAGTATTGCAGGTTTCATTGTCGTATCACTTAAACGACATCCTCCATACATCTTTGTACCTTCAGCAATTGACTCCTGAATCCACGAAATGACTCTATCTAATTCTTTAGGACTAATAAGAGGCCCTACTTCCGTAGTTTTATCCAATGGATTTCCCACCGTAAGCTTCTCAATCCTTTCGCTGAATTTTTTTATGAACTCTGATGAGACATCTTTATGAACAAAAATTCTTTGGACTGATACACAAACTTGCCCAGCATGATAATAACCACCTTTCGTAACGGCCTCAATTGCCTGACTTAAATCTGCACTTTTATCAATGATGACAGGTGCGGCCCCTCCATGTTCAAGAGCACAACGCGCACCAGGCGCAAGCTTACTTCTCAAGTACCAGCCAACTTTTGCTGATCCGATGAAGCTTAGGAAAGATACTCTTCTATCTGTTACTAACAGCTCTGCCAAAGAATTATCATCAGTAATAAATGTTTGGCACCATTCCTCAGGTAGACCGGCCTCTATGAACATTTTCACCAATTCCAAGCATGATAAGGGAGTCGCAGCAGCGGGCTTCACGATAACGGGACATCCAACTGCGATGGCCGGGGAAATTTGATGAACAATAAGATTTAAAGGATGGTTAAAGGCAGAGATAGCAGCAACAATGCCGATTGGCTCTTTAGTAGTAAAGGCCAATCGACCTAAACTTGCAGGAGTCATCCCCATAGGAATCTCCTTCCCTGAAAAATTTCTTAGCTCTTCAGCTGCATTTCTGAGTCCATCAGCGGCCCTAATCACTTCAACTATAGCATCAGAAAAAGGCTTCCCACCTTCTTTAGCTATCAAAACTGCCAAATCCTCTCTTCGAGATTCCACCTGATCTGCTACTTTCAAAAGGATTCGCTTTCTCTCAGGAAGAGGAATCCATGACCTTCTATCTTTGAATACTTCTTCAGCATGCTGGAGCTTCTTCTCAAGTGACTCTCTGTCATCCATTGGAATCTCAGCAATTTGGGTTCTGTCATATGCTTGATACACCTTCAACATTTTCATATATCGCTTCCTTAATTTCCTAAGAACCTTTTCTGCAATTCATCAACCAGAACTTTTTTATTTTCTGAATAATCAATTGGAACTATGACTAACTGAACTCCACCTTCTAAAAATGCTTTTTCCATTGTTGTCTTTAATAAAGAAATGTCTTCAACTCTATGTCCTTTTGCCCCGTAAGCTTCGGCATATTTCACAAAGTCTGGGTTCTTAAATGTCATTCCAAAATCAGGAAAATCATCTACGGACTGTTTCCAACGGATCATTCCATATGCTCCGTCATCCAGAATAAGAACAACTAGATTTAATTTCAAACGGACCGCAGTTTCCAACTCTTGGCTATTCATCATAAAGCCTCCATCCCCACAAACTGCCATAACGCGTGTATTTGGGTAAAGCATTGAAGCCATCATGGCCGAAGGGAGTCCAGCGCCCATTGTTGCAAGAGCATTATCTAAAAGAAGTGTGTTGGCCTTTTTAGTTCTATAATTTCTAGCAAACCAAATTTTATACATACCATTATCAAGAGCAACAATTCCATCGGCTGGCATAACTTGTCTTACATCATGAACAATTCGCTGCGGAGTGAAGCGATCTTCTGTCGCTCTATCAGCAAGGTGATCAAGAATTTTTTCTCTTAATGGAAGAAGTGCTTCTGCATTGGGAACCATCCCTTCAAGTCTATCACCTAAGAGCTTTAAAGAAGGCCCTACATTTCCAACAACTTCTACCTGAGGAAAATAAACTTGTTCAACAGTAGCTGGTTGATAACCGATGTGAACGACAATAGGACCTTTGTCATTCATTTTAAATGGTGGCTTTTCTATTGTATCATGTCCGATTGCAATAATGACGTCAGCTTGTTCTATTGCCTCATGTACATAGTCTTTCTCTGAAAGAGCAGCAGTACCTATATATAAATTTGTATCACCAGATACAGTACCTTTTCCCATTTGTGTCGTAAAATATGGGATTTTCATTCTCGTAACGAAGTCTTTAAGTTCGTGGCTACATCTCGGTCTTGAAGTTGCCGCCCCAAGCATAATAAGTGGTCTTTTTGCTTTTTTGATGACTTCAGCTGCACTATCAATTGATTTCAAGCTGGCAACAGGTAACTCAATTGAATGTGGCTGAATAAGCTCAACATTTTTAACTTCTTCAGCTGCTATATCTTCTGGAAGTTCCAAATGCACAGGACCTGGTCTCTCTTCTTGTGCCACTCTAAAAGCTTCCCTCACAATCGTTGGTATCATGGCAGCAGAAACAATCTGACGAGAAAGTTTTGTTAACGGCTTCATAGTTGCTACTGTGTCTACCATCTGAAATCTTGCCTGAGCAGATGATAAGATTCCTTTCTGTCCAGTAAGCATAATCAGAGGCATCGCTCCTAATAGAGAATAGGCTGCTCCAGTGGATAAATTAAGTGCCCCAGGCCCTAAAGTCGTTATACAAACCCCTGGCTTCCCAGTTAATCTCCCGTAAGTGGCTGCCATAAACGCGGCTGCCTGCTCATGTCGAGTTAGAACTAGCTCGATCTTAGAATTACGAATTGATTCAACAACATCTAAATTTTCTTCACCTGGAATTCCAAATATCTTATCAACCCCTTCATTTTCTAATGCTTTAATCAATAGATCTGAACCCTTAATCATAATAACCTCCGAAACTTGAGAGAATTTGTTACCCACTTTTAATATACACCCATGGGTATTGACTTTACAACCATAGCATAGTATACTCCCCTATACTATGAAACATTCAATCTCAGACAAAAAAAAATTAATTACAAGAATTAACCGCATCAAGGGGCAACTTGCAGCATTGTCCACCGCTGTAGAAGCGGAGGACGACTGTTATAAGGTCATGCAACTTCTTGCTTCATGCCGTGGAGCCATGAACGGGCTTATGACTGATATAGTAAATAGCCATATCAAGGATCATGTCGTTAAGGCTGCAACCAAGCAGGACGCATCTGATGCTGGAGACGAACTAATCGAAATTTTAGGGAGCTTTTTAAAATGAAAACAAACGCACTTGCACACTGTAACCAAGCTGACGAATTGGCCGTTGATTTCGAAGAAATCGAGCGGAACGAAAGAAGGACTCTTTGGGCAGTTTTTCTAACCTTTGGGATGATGATTCTTGAAATTGCAGCTGGATACTGGACTGGCTCTATGGCACTCTTAGCAGATGGATACCATATGGCTTCTCACGCTGGTGCTCTCGGCATTTCCTTCTTCGTTTATAAACTCACAAAATCAGAATCCATTAAGTCACGACTCTCTTTTGGGTCAGGTAAACTCCTTCCTTTAGGTGCTTACACAAGTGCGATTGGTTTAGGGGCAATGTCAGTTTGGATGGTCGTAGAATCCGTTGAAAGGTTGATGAATCCTTCAACGATTCAATTCAATCAGGCCATCGCTATTACAGTCCTTGGATTGGCAGTAAACGTATTAACTGCCTTCATTTTAGGGTCCGGTGGCCATAAACATAGTCACGCGCATGGAGACGACCACAACCATGATCATGGGTCTCACGATCACAGTCATGAAAAAGTAAAAGTTGAAGATCACAACCACAAGAGTGCTCTTTTCCATGTTATTGCTGATGCACTAACATCAGTATTGGCCCTCATTGCACTTATTGCAGGTAAGTATTTTGGTATCAGTTGGCTAGATCCTCTAATGGGTGTGCTTGGAGCAGTCGTGATTCTTAAATGGGCCTATACTCTACTGAAAGACACAGCCTGGGAACTTCTTGATGGTCACCCAAAAAGCTTCTCTCTAAAAGAAGTTAAAGAAACAATCGAAGCAACTGCAGCTAAGGTTATTGACCTTCACATCTGGAAAGTTGGTCCAGGAAACCATGCAGTGAAACTTGTAGTAATAAACGAACAAAGATATGGTTCTGAATATTACAAACAGTATTTCCCAAAACACCTAGGTTCCGTTCATATGGTGGTTGAAGAAAGGTAGTATTTACTGAAATCCTCTCTAGCTTTTAAACTTTTACTCGGCCGATTTCTCACGCGATCTGGAGATCAAGCGTGGGATTTCGCCGTTCCTATTGTTCTTCTTAAAATTCTCCCTGGGCACTTAAAAATTGCAGCTTTGTATTATTTGTTGATCAAATTTTTAAGTGCAGTCCTCATTCCTCGTGTTGCCTCCGTAATCGACTCTAAGGAGAGAATAAGTGTTGCTCGACTAGGTCTGGGCCTTCAATTTCTTGGAGTTCTATTAAGCGCGATTAGTATCTACATACTCCATTCGTTTGCTGGTACGAATCCAACATTTGAGGACGAGACCTTTCTTGGTATATTCACTTTTATGGTCTTTAGCGGGTTACTTGGTACTCTTGGTTCAAGCTTAATGGATATTTCTATTGCAAATGATGTAGCCCCTTCTCTCTTTTCAGGACATGACTTAGTTCAGTTTAATAGTCGGTTCAGGCAAGTTGATCTAATTACCGAAGTAGGCTCTCCAGTCATTGCGGGTATTCTTCTTGCATTCTCGACTCTTTCGTTGCCATTAACTGGTTTTTTAATCATCGTACTTTGGAATTTAATTTCCTTTATTCCCGAATTACTTATTCTTCATTCTGTTTTTAATGAAAGAGCTGATTTAAAATTCAAATTACTTTCCTCATCAAATGACATAAAAAAGTCTTTCCTTCAAAAACTTCTTGATGGTTGGAAGTCATTTTTAAAGCAATCAGTCTCACCTGTTATTATCGCTAGCTCTCTATTATGGCTTTCAGTCTTGAGTCCACATGGTGTTCTACTAACAGCTTTCTTAAATGATGGATGGAAGATTCCAGAATGGACGATTGGGATATTTCGAAGTTCTGGAGCATTTTTTGGGCTGGCAGCAACAGCTGTGTTTCCTTTTGCTCTTAGATTCATGAATCTCCGCAAAGCATCTGCCTTATTTTTAACCTTTCAGGCGCTCATGGTGCTTGGAGCATATTTGATGCTTCATCTTGAGATTGAAATTGGACAATATAGCTTTCTCCTTTTAATCTTGTTTTCAAGAATTGGTCTTTACGGATTTGGATTGGGAGAAGTTCAAATAAGACAGGAAGAAGTTCCCCAACTAGTGAGGGGCGAAGTAAATGGGTTTGCGAATGCACTGAATGGGATTTCAACTCTGATTCTATTTTCTCTTGGGACAGTTCTTTCCTCGACAAAGGACTTTAAATACTTGGTCCTATTTTCTGTCATAAGTGTCTGGGTGGCCTTATTAGTTTATTTAAGATGGATGAACAAGAGTGAACTAGGGCCCTAAAATTAAAGCCCTAGTTCTTGAAATCTATTATCTTTTTTTACTAGCGTAATTTCTCATGATATTTTCGCAATCTTTGAGATCATCCGCACTTAGCTCGAATGTAGACTTTCCTCCAATTCTTTTCTCTAGTTCCTCAAAAAGTTCAAAGTCAATGAAGGGGGTTACTTTCCCTGATTGATACTCTCGCTCTTTTTCATTATATAAACCATCAAACGTTTGATCGCGAAACCAAGACTGACGATTTTTTTCTTCGAGTTTTTTCTGAGTACCTTCTCCTGGATGTCTCTCAAGAAACTCAAAGAACATTCCACTTGATTTCATACCTGGGAAAAACCATTCTCCAGAGAAAACTTGGATCAAATCCTCCGCAGCATCATTTAAAATTGGTGTTACAAAATTTACACCTAAAGACAAAGCATGTTCATGAAATGATAAAAGATCTGGAGTACGAAGAGCAATATGTTGCCAGTGTGCCGCGGCGTTATGACTATCAAGCATATCGCGCACATGTGATGGTCGAGATTTTGGCTCCGAAGGTTGAACAACAGCAACAATAGTGTTCATCAACTCTCGTGGAGTTTCATCGGCTTTTCCTAACATCAAAGCGTACGTCATTGACTTCTCACCTTGACCTGCCTCCCACTCCTTACGTTTATCATAGAGAATGTCGGCTGCCTGAACACCAAAGACAGTACGAAAAATCGTATAAGCGACTGAGTAGAGTCTTGGCTGGAGTAAAAGAGTCATATGGTCGACTTGAAAATTTAAGTAGCTTTGTTTCATTTGTGTCCTCTCCGTAAAAAATAAATACTCATCTTTTAACATAGAAAAATTAGAATAACCATCTGACTTCTGTAAAGCCAGAAGACATATCTTTCATACGACCAAAAAGCGTTGCTTCAGGTCCGTAATAGTATTCATATCCAATTGCCCCACGAAACGTATCGGAGAATGAATATGTAATTTTTGGTCGTAGGAATCCATAGGATTCGTCATAAAACCAATTAATGAGAGTGACTTCACTCTCAAGTGTTTCATTGAAGGCCTTGTGATTTAATCTCAATGTTGCTCCACTGAAATTTTCTTTGAGCTGATTATTAAAAATACCCACATATAAAGCAGTCGCCTGATCAGCAGGATTTGAAAAAGAATCAGGATCTTTGAAATCGACAGTGTGCCTAAAGAGATACTGAAGATTCACATTGAATACGCCATCAAAAGTTCTTTCGATACCAACTACAGCAAAAATATTTGAGTTTTTGATAGTAGGATCATTTCCATTTGAATCCTTTGTTTTAGTATAAGCAACTTCACCTCGTAAGCCGTAGTCACCGACAGGTACAGCAATGTCCATCCCAACCACATGGATAGGATTAAAATCAAGCTTGAATGCTTGAGACTGAGCAGTCATGGAAGCCACTTTAATGTCCGGACCTCTGTCAATTGTATGAGAATAAGAAACAGACCAATCTACACTCCCAGAATGATCAAGTTTGAATCCAAACTGCTGCTCTCGATTTTTTGGAAGCCCGTAGCCAATTTCAACCCCTTGAGGCAATTTCCCAATTGGATACTCTGGTTGTCTCCATTCCGGTTGCCAAAGACCAACAAGACGATAGTTATCCATGTTATAAGCAATCTGAGTTGCAAATGTTCCTAATCTCTGGTCCTCATCATCAGTAACAAGTAGATTATAGTTTCGAGAACTAAAAACGTCTGTGGGATTAACCTTATCAGCACGACCCCAAACAGTAATGAATCTACCGGCCTTGAAATCGAAATTCCCTACGGTTCTCTCTAAGTAGGCTTCTCGTAAATCATCATCCGTGTCAGTGTTTCGAGTTAAATTTTGTCCTTGAATTCGGTAATCAAATACTGAACTGAAGCCATAGAATTCTTGTGGTCTAGCATTCAGCCAAAGCCCATTCACAAGATAACCATAATCATTCAACCCTGATTTATCATGCTCAAAACCTGCAGCACGCAGTGACCCCGTCAACCCCAGAGCGTCCTTTATAGAAGGACGCTCTTCTTGTGAAAAAGCAGAAGTGGAAAGAGCAGCAACCCCGAAAAGGAAAGCAAAAATTTTACCTCTTTTCAAGAGAGCGTGTTGTAAAGACCGCATCTGACACTCCAGTGTTCACTTTGTAGTTCTTAAATTCGATAATCGTTTTGTGACCAGTTTCAACATTAGATGCTTCTTGAATCATAGGCGCCCATTTGTTGGCTTTTTCATCAAGCTTCTTTAAATCTCTTGATGAATATTTTTTTAAAAGTTTTCCGTTTAAATCATAAGATTCTCCCGAAATTGCAATTGAAGAATCCTTTTCAATGCAGTTAACTCTTTTTGAAACCCCATACGTTGAAGATATGGCCGCATTTTTTGCGGTTGATTCAATTAGCCAACATGCTTTTCCGTCTACAGTATCTTCTTTAACGAACTTATGGTTCCAGTCTTCAACCTTGTATCCAATGATGTCTCCATATGAGAAATCCGTTCCAGCAAAAGCATCTTTCTTATTACTAGCCACCAGTCTTCTGACTTTTTTCAAGGCCGGTAGATAAATCCAGATGTCATCTTCCTTATCAGAGTGTTCTACAAGAAGATTTTTTGTTCCCTTCACATCAGAAGGGCTGTTAAAGGTAACGAGTCTTTGGTTATCAGTCGTTCCTGGAATGAGTTTAGTCAATCCAGACGACTCTCTTACGCGCTCTTTCCCATCTTTATTAATAAGTCTCATCGTCTGATCAGCAGTTGAATCAGTAAATTTTGAAGTCATAAAATTCTTCTTCATGATTTCATCCGCCGAAGGAGCTTCTGCAAAAGAAAGTGAAGATACAAGAGTCATAGAAATGGCCACAAGTTTAAGATTTTTCATAAATTATTTCCCCTTTTTAGAATCAAAAATATATTTAGGTCGTAAAGACAGAATCAATGCTGGGAATACAGTCAATGCAGAGAATGAACTGACCAGCATTGCAAGAGCAATTAAGAATCCCATCCAGATATGCATCGTAAATCCGAAAGAAAACATTAGAACTCCGAATCCTCCAGCAACAGCCGTACTTACGAAAATTGCAGCTTTACCAGCTGACTTGAACGATTTTTCAATTGCAACGTTCTCATCATCGTAGTTTTTAAGTTCTTCCTTCATTCTATAACTCATATAGATCCCATAATCGGCACCAATTCCTACGGCCATGGCACTCACAAGAGCTGTTGAAATCATGAGAGGGATTCCAGTAAGCCCCATAATTCCGAAGTTAACAAAAACTGCAGCAATCAGAGGAATAAGAATAAAGATCCCAGCAGCAAACGAACGGAAAACGATTGAAGAAACAAGAAAAACAGCTCCCATAATTTGGAGAATGTTCAAAATTTTCTCACGAACGATAATTTCATTCTGTGCTACGCCGCTTGCAGTTCCACCTCCGATATCTACCTTGACAGTAGATGGAAGAACCTCTTTAGCATAAGCAAGAGTTTTTTTGGCCAAAGCATCTACAAGTGTTGAGTCATCTTTTTTCATAAAAACTGAAATCAACGCTTTTTGATAGTCATTATCAACAAAGTTGTCGAAATCCCCAGGCTCACCCGAAGATGAATAGAGGAATAAATACTGGGCCACAAGATCAGAACTTTCAGGAACACGGTACATAGCTGGATCATCAGCATGCATTGATTTGTTCATCTGTTTCATGAAATCAACAAACGACACCGTTTTTCCGACAATTTCGTCTTTCTTTAAGAATTCTTGGATTTTCTCCATTCCCTTTAAAACTTCTGGATTCTTAATACCATCAACATCCCCAGCATCGATCACGAATTGGAGAATATTTGTTCCGGCCATTCTTTCGTTAAGCTTGTCATCATCCAAACGAAATTGAACGTTCTTAGAGAAGTTCTCTTTCCCAGAATTGTTAACGACTAGGAAATACCCTCCAAGAGATAGTCCTACAACTAACAAACTGGCCACAGCATAAATCTGCTTTCTTTTATGAGAAACGAGGTAAAACAGTTTTTCAATTAATGAATCCCAAACCGTATGTTGCTTCTCTCTTTCAAACTCCTTTTTACCAGGAGGTGGCAAGATACAACGAAGAGCTGGAATAAATGTTAATTCAAGAACTAAAGCGGCGGCAACTCCAGCAGCGGAGAAGAGACCAAATGTTCGAATAGATTTAATATCAAAAATAACGAGAGATAAGAAACCGAGTGCCGCAACCGTACACGCTGCAACCATAACATTTCCAACTTTAGACAACGCGATTCGAACGGCTTCTTCATTCATCTCTTTCGGAGACATATTAGGATTATTGGTTTTTAATTTAGCAAATTCTTCATAGTACCGTTTCAAAATCTGTACAGCGTGACCAGCGGCGATAGCGAGAATCATAATAGGTGTCGAAGCATTAAATACATCCATTGACTGACCTAGCAATGCTAGAACACCAAGTGCCCAAATAACTGCGAGGATGGCCGTGACAAGTGGTAGGATCAGTGCCTGAACAGTTCTAAAAGCTTCATAATGGATAATACCGATGATAACTAATGCAATTAAGAAAAATAATCCCATACGAGATGAGAACATTTCTAAGTTTGCTAAGAAAACAACAATACCTCCTGTTGCAAAATCAACAGTCCCGTCTTTCTCTGGAGCAATGATATTATTAATGTAGTCATTGATTGGCGTGTATCCACCAGGGATCTCCGTAAACTCAGCAACAATTGAAGTTGTTTTCTGATCTGCAGAAACTAAAAGATCGTTAAAGACAGGGTTTGTTGCGACAGCTTCTTTAATTTTTTCAACATCTTCTGGAGATTTGGGTTCTGACTCCATAATCTGTTGTACGATCATCCCCTCTTCATTCCCCGTAATCGCCTTGGTTTTTCTTGAAGCTAAAGAATTGATGTTATTCTTAACTACGCCAGGGGCTTCAGTGATTTTGTCAGTAATTCTCTTTACTTTCCCAAGTATCTTTTCATCATAAACTGTACCATCTTTGGCAGTAATTCCAATGATTGCCGAATACTTATTACCAAATACTTTTTCAATAAGATTGTTTGTGGCCACATAAGGATGATTCTGAGGAAGAACATCATCAGTGTCTAAAACAATTTTCAACTCTCTGAGCTGAGTCATTAATCCTAAAGTAACTAGGACAGAGAGAAACATCACTGCCTTTCGATACTTTATAACAAATTTAATCCAACTTTCCATATAACCTCTTCACTTAGATGACTGAACCTTCAGTCGTTAATTCAACTTTTATATTTAATGGCAACTTAACTCTTCCAGGATTGGGCAATCAGGTCGATTATCACCCTGGCAATTTTTAACAAGATGATTGAGTGTTTTTAACATTTCTTGAGTCTCTTTAAGCTTTTTTTCGAGTTCATCAATATGTTTAGTTGCAATATTCTTAACTTGTGAACTTGATCTTCCTTTGTTTCTCCATAGGCCAACAAGCTGTTTGATGTCCTTCATAGAAAACCCTAGCTCTCTTGACCGCTTAACAAATTTCAAAATGTGTACGTCATTTTCTGAATACTGACGATAGCCAGCATCAGATCTCGAGGCCTTCGGAATAATTCCTTGTTCTTCATAACGTCTCACCATTTTGCTGCTTATATCAGCTCGCTTTGAAACTTCTCCAATGTTCATTACAGATCTCCTTTACTAATTACGGATTTCCAGTTTTTTAATAATAACGAATTTGTAACAACGCTTACTGAACTCAAGGCCATCGCTGCACCAGCAACAACTGGGCTCAAATATCCAAGTGCAGCAAGAGGTATACCGATTATGTTATAAACAAAGGCCCAAAAAAGGTTCTGCTTTATTTTCGTATATGTTCTTCTTGATACAGAAACGGCATCAGGAATGAGGAGAGGATTTCCTCTCATTAGAGTGATTCCTGCCGTATGCATGGCCACATCTGTCCCTGTCGACATCGCCATCCCTACATGGGCAGCAGCAAGTGCTGGAGCATCGTTAATACCATCTCCAATCATGCCTACAATTTCTCCATTTTTTCTAAGTTCTTGAATCACTTCTGCTTTATGTTCAGGAAGAACCTCAGCCCTTACCTCATCTATACCCAGTTCTTGGGCAACAGCATAAGCACTTCCCTTATTATCCCCAGTCAACATGACAGTCTTGATTCCAAGTTTTTTGAGTTCTTCAATAGTTTTCTTCGAAGATCCTTTAATCATGTCACTAAAACTAATTAACCCAATAACCTTATTATTTTCTACATCAATAAGATAAGAAACAGTTTCTCCAACTACCTCTCTCTCTTCTGTAAATTGAAGAGTCTCGCCTTCAAATATATTTAGACCTTGAATAACTCTTTTGCTTCCTACAATATAATGGCGTCCTTCAATCGTCGCTTCAAGTCCTCTTCCAGGTAAAGCTTTTATTGATTCTGCATGACCAGGAACAATATTTTTCTTGCGAGCTTCATCAATGATTGCCTTAGCAAGTGGATGCTCACTTCCATTTTGAATCGTCGCTAAAACACTTAGTACTTCCGTGAGTGGTCTATCAATGGCCACAAGTTTTTTCACCTGTGGCTTCCCTTCTGTTAATGTTCCTGTTTTATCAAATGCAATAGTTGTTAAAGAATGAGCAACCTCTAAGCTTTCAGCATCTTTAATAAGTATTCCTGCTCTGGCCGCTGCTCCAGTCCCCACCATAATTGAGGTTGGTGTAGCTAGGCCAAGAGCACACGGACAAGCGATCACAAGTACAGACACTCCATGAATAATTGCCATCTCCCAATCATGAGAAATAAATCCTGTGATTAGAACTGTTAAAGCGGTTATTATAATTACGGCTGGAACGAAGACAGCACTTACTTTATCCACTAGCCTCTGAATCGGAGCTTTAACTGCTTGAGCATCTTCAATGAGCCTAATAATCCTAGAAAGCATAGTTTCTTTGCCAGTGGCTGTTACTTCAACAATGATAAGTCCTTCCCCGTTGACCGATCCTCCAACAATTTTATCAGATTCTTGTTTGCTTACTGGTAAGCTTTCTCCCGTTATAAGAGACTCATCAACATGCGTTTTTCCTTTTTGAATTACTCCATCAACGGGGATTCTTTCACCCGGTCTAATGATCACTCTATCCGCCAGTCTTACTTTCTCCACAGGTACTTCAATTTCGATATTATCTTTCAAAACTCTGGCCATAGAAGGGCGAAGATTTTGTAATGCTCTGATAGCCTCCGACGTTTGTGTCTTGGCCTTACTTTCTAAGTATTTTCCGAGTAAGACTAAAGTGATAATGACAGATGAACCTTCAAAATATAGATGAGGCATTTGATGCTCTAAGTGATCCAGACCTTTCAGCATAAGATAGAGACTCAAGCTATATGCAGCTGTCGTTCCTAGAGCAACTAACAACTCCATATTACCAGTTCTGGCCTTAATCGCTCCCCATGCAGATTTATAAAATCTCCAACCGATAAAAAACTGAACTGGAGTAGCCAGAGCAAGTTGTATCCATGCATTTGGCATAAGATTTATGCCAAATGGATCAAAAATCATTGGTAATACGAGAGGAAGAGTTAATACAGAAGCTATAATGATAAGAATCTTCTCTTGCCTTAAGCGCTCTTCATTAGAATTCTTTGCGGGACTTTCATCACTCACAAGAGAAGCTTCATAACCAGCATTTTTAATAAGATTCACGATTTCTGAAGCTTCTAATTTTGAAGCTTCATAGTGGACATTCGCTTTCTCCGTAGCAAGGTTAACCGATGCTGATAACACGCCAGAATTCTTTTTTAGAACTTTCTCTATTCGACCTACGCATGAAGCACAAGTCATTCCTTTAATATCTAGATCAATACTTTGTTGCATAAAATAATCCTTTGTAGGCATCGTAAACCTTCCCCTTCAGGTAAGGTCAAGTGCCAAATATCTAAAAATTAACCATTTTTTAGACGCACCTTTCAAAACATTCCCAAATCATAAACCTTCCCCCTAGAGTAAGGTCAAGCATTTATTTTATGAAAAAAACCGATTGACCTTACTCTAGGGGGAAGGCTCAGAATTAGGCAAAGTACAACGAAGGAGAATATGTATGTACAATTTTAAAGTTCAATCCATGACATGTATGAGCTGTTTTCATAATATTGAAGAATCTCTTAAGGAATTTGATCCAACAATTAAAGCTTCAGCGGACATTAAGACTAAGACAGTGACTGTAGAATCAACTCAAACTTATGAGAAAATCAAAGAAATCATAGAAGAAGAAGCAGGCTATCCAGTTTGTGAAGATAAGCCTTCATGTTGCGGCTCAAAAGCTGTGTAATAAGGCGCCAAATGCTTAAGCGACTATTCGGATTAATTACTTTACTCCTATCAACTTCTGTTATGGCCCATCCTGTGATCTATAAAGGAGGAACAGTAGTTTCCTCCTTTAACATGAGTAGCTACAGTGACAACCAGCTTCTTTACTCATTTTCTTCTCGATGGGCGACAGGGTTAAACCACTGGAGATTTACGAAGGATCAACAAAATACAGAGATTGGCCTCGCTCGCCTGAATTATCTTTTATGGAGAAGAAATACCGAGGATTCTCAGGCGAACATTTACCTGCTTTCTGGAGCTGGAATGATGGATTCGGAAATAGATAAAAAATCCACTGCAGTCGCATTCATGAGCGGCTTTGAAGCCGATTGGGAAACTCGGACTCTTTATACCGCCCTCAAACACTACCAATTTAATAGCCCTGCTACTTCAGATCTAACGATGACCCAAGCAAGAATCGGTTTCTCACCATTTGAATCAGATTTTGAAAACCTACAATCATGGTTCATGCTTCAGGCCATGTATATGCCTGAAATCGAGAAAAAAATAATTCTGACTCCCATGCTAAGATTTTTTTATAAAAACGTTCTTTGGGAGTTTGGATCGAGTACTAGGGGTGAATGGATGTTAAATCTGATGGTCCATTATTAAAAATGTCACAAATAGGAATTTAAAACGTCCTACTAAGTATAAGGAGAGAAAGTATGAAATATGCAACAATTCTAGTTATGACGTCTTTATTATCAATTCAGGCATATGCGGCTGAAATTAATGTTAAAGTAAGCGGCATGGTCTGCTCAATGTGTGCCCAAGGAATTCAAAAGAAATTTTCCAATGAAAAATCTGTTGAAAAGATCAAAGTAAATCTTGATAACAAACTTGTTCAAATTCTAACGAAAGATGGCCAAAATATTTCGGATGAAAAAATCAAAGAACTAATATCAGAAGCAGGTTACAATGTTGCAGAAATTGAAAGGAAGTAAATTTGCAAGTTGGCTTGGATTATTTAGTTCCCTAGGTACTCTTCTCTGCTGTGCTATCCCCTCCACCCTCGTCATACTAGGCTTTGGTGCTACTTTAGCGTCCTTCCTTGGAAACTTTCCTCAGCTAATTTGGCTGTCAGAGAATAAAGGAATCGTATTCGGCACTAGCTTATTCATGCTTTCTGTTTCTTATATTGCTCAAAAATATTCACAAAGTCAGGTTTGCCCCATTGATCGAAAAGAAGACTGTGAGAAAACTAAAGACTGGTCTAAACCGCTTTTCAAAATTTCACTCTTTATAAATTTAATTGGCATTTTTTATGCTTATGTCCTACCCAAACTTATGAACTAAGGAGTTTTATGAAGTTTCTCATTACATCTATGGTATTCTTATCCTTTTCAGCTTTTGCTCACAATCTCAAAACGGGATCTTATGTCGAGATGCAAGACAAACTTGCTTCTGATGACTTTCAAGGGGCGATGAAGATTCAGAAACAAATCTGTGAAAAAGAACTCGATGAGAAGCATAAAAAAGAATACCAAGATTGCGGTAAAAAATTTAAGGATATCAAAGATATTCGTGAGTCGTTCAAAAGTCTTTCTGAGTTCTATATTAAGCATGGAGACACTAAAGAAATTGATGGTCTCCTAGTTGCTTATTGCCCGATGGCAAAAGCGAAATGGATTCAAAAGAAAGGATCAATTCGAAATCCATACTACGGGAAATCAATGCTTGACTGTGGTGGAGAAGTAGATAAGTAATTTCTTGTTTTTTAAGACGACCCATCAGCAATTTAACTGATGGGTCTTTAGTTCCTTAATCATCCAAATCAGAATGTCTTAGTCGTAGTGAATTTCCAATTACAGAAACTGAACTTAAGCTCATAGCGAGGCTAGCCAGCATTGGACTTAGTAAAATCCCAAACGCTGGATATAAAACTCCAGCAGCTAAAGGTACTCCTAGTGCATTGTAGCCAAAGGCGAAAAGAAGATTTTGTCGAATATTTTTCATCGTCATTATGCTTAATCGATGCGCTCTTTGAATACCAACTAAATCCCCCTTAACAAGCGTCACCCCAGCACTTTCAATAGCGACATCTGCTCCTGTCCCCATCGCAATTCCGACATCGGCTTGTGCTAATGAAGGAGCATCGTTAATACCATCTCCGGCCATTGCAACTTTTTTCCCTTCTTTTTGCAATTTTTTTATAACTTCATGCTTTTGGTCCGGAAGAACTTCAGCAATAACTTTATCAATGCCAAGTTCTCGCCCAACAACATCAGCGGTATTCTTGTTGTCTCCAGTAAGCATCACAACCTCAATACCTTTCGAATGAAAATACTGAATAGCTGGTTTTGAAGATTCTTTAATTGGATCTTTCACAGAAATTACTCCGGCAGGTGATCCATCAATCGCAACAAGCATAACTCCTTGACCTTCAGACTGAAGTACTTTGGCCATCTCCACTAATGTGGTCGAATCGACTCCATTACTTTCTAAAAGCTTCCTATTCCCTACAAGAACTTTTTTTCCTTGGACTATTCCAGAAATTCCCATTCCTGTAACAGAGTTGAAATTCGAAACTTCGCCCAAAACTAATTTTTTCTCTTCAGCACCGGCTACAATCGCTTCTGCCAGTGGATGCTCACTTGATTTCTCTAATGCTGCTGATAATGCTAAAACATCATCTTCAGCATATCCGTTGACTGTTTGTACAACTGAAAATTTTGGTTTACCTAAAGTTAAAGTACCTGTTTTATCAACTACAAGAGTATTGATTTTCTCTAGTCTTTCTAAGGCTTCTGCATTTTTTACTAAAACGCCATGAGTAGCACCTTTACCAACTCCTACCATGATGGACATTGGTGTTGCTAGGCCAAGAGCACATGGGCAAGCAATAATCAAAACCGCCACAGCATTGACGATAGCATAGGTCAGCCTTGGTTCTGGTGGGCCACTCGAGAATCGAACCCACGTCCAACGAATGTCCGTTTTGTATAATATTAAATAGATAGCCATTTGAAAACAGGAGAACAAAAAATGTCGAGTTACTATAATAAATACGCCTACTACCCCATTGAACTAAAACAAGCAGTCGCAGTCACTGGAAATATCAACATCTTTCCAGAGTTAAACATTCCAAAATCAACTATTCGAGATTGGGCCAAGAAAACTCCGCCAGATGTTGTTTCACTCAAAACTTTGAGTATTATAGAAACTGCAGCTCTAAAGAGTGAAATCAAAGAAAAAGATAAAGAAATAACTGTATTAAAAGAAAAACTCTCTTTGATAGCAAGAGTATACTCCGATATGAGACTCGTCCCAAAAAATACAAAGGTAAGTGACCTTGAAATCAAAAAGAAAGTTGTGAAGTCCATTAACGACCTTCAAAGAACGTTAACTACCGAGCAAGTATTGAAAACTATTTCATTTAGTAAATCAAGGCTCACAAGATGGAGAAATGAAGTTAAAACTGAAAAAAACTTAACTGTTAAAGAATATGAACAAAACTATCCTCTTGCTCTTAGTGAAAAGGAATTTATGACACTCAAAGACCTTTACACCAATCCTAATTACGCACATTACCCAATATATGCTCTTCATTATCTGGCAAAAAGAGAAGACCTTCTTCATTGTTCAGTCAATACTTGGTACAAATATTCAAAAACCTATAATATGACAAGGCCATTTACAAGATATAATCTTAAAGAATACAAAGAAGGAATCAGAGCAAATTGTACAAATCAGATTTGGCATATTGATATTACTGAGATTAAATTATGTTCAGGGCAAAAATACTACCTCCAAGTCATCATTGATAATTTTTCTCGCTATTGCCTCGCCTGGCAAATCAATAAAACAAAAGAAGCATTAAATACGGTGGAGCTGCTGAGGTCAGCAAAAATCCATAAGAAAAAATACACCAATCTTATGATGGATAAGGGCGGCGAAAACATTAATGCCAAAGTTGATAAGGCACTAGATGATTATCAAATCACAAAAGTTATTGCAAAGCTTGATACAGAATACTCCAATTCAATGATTGAAGCATTTTTCAAGTCACTTAAAAATAATTTTTTATATTTTCAAAATCCAAGAACTCTAAGAGAGCTGACTAAGAAAATTGAATTCTATATTAATGAACACAATTTTAATATTCCCCATTCCGCACATAGTGGTCTGACACCTAACGAAGTTTATAGAAGAAAACCAACCATCAGATTTTATAATAATCTCAAAAAGAAAACCAAGGAAAGTATACAACTCAGACAAGAGTCCTATTATGAAATTGCAGGTTAAGCGGACATTCGCGCGCGAGGGGTGTCAGTTACCGAGGTAACTACCAATGCAATATTCATATCAGCATCTCTCTTCTTTTGTAAATGATTTAAATAAACTTTTTCTTCTCTTTCCCAATTTCTAGTTTTCCTACTACTCCATCTTTCTGGATTTTTAATCTTTGCTTTCCTATAGACTTCTTTTCTCTTTTCTAAAATTTCTTGATCTAGTCCAAGGTGTCTTTCCATCGGTGTTACAAATTTAATTCCACTATGAGGATGATTATTATACCAGTTAATAAATGATATCATCCAACTATTGGCCTCACTTAAACTTTCAAATCGATCTGGATACTTTGGGCAATATTTTAAAGTTTTAAAAAGTGACTCTGAATATGGATTGTCATTACTTACTCGTGGTCTGCTAAATGAAGCTGCGACTCCAAGCTTCTCAAGAGTTGCTAGCATTGTAGCACCTTTCATTGGACCACCGTTATCTGAATGAAGCACTAGCTGATCCTTGTTAATTCCTTCAGTCTTACAAAGTTTACTCATTAATTTTGATGAATGATTCATCGATTCTTCTTCTTTAACTTCAAAACCTACAATTCTTCGGCTCCATATATCCATCATTAAATAAACATAATAAAACTGTCCTCTCACCATTGTTTTTAAATAAGTTATATCCCAGCTCCAAATTTCATTTGGCCCATGAGCGACTAAGGGCGCCGGCCTATATCTGTTTACTGGCCTAGAATTTGACCTATGCTGAAGTTGTTTTCTTTCCTTCAAAACTTTATAAAATGTTGATTCACTTGCAATGTACTCGCCTTTGTCGGCAAGCTTTGCAACAATAACCCAAGGTGAGTAATCTATATATTCCTGTGAATTAGCAACTTTAATAAGCCCATCTTTTTCTTCATCAGAAAGCTTGTTTTTAGGAACAGTTAAAGGGCCTTTCCTTTTATCGACAGGATCTTCTCTCCAGCTTTGAAAAGTTTTAAAATCAATTCCTAGGTCAAAGCAAGATACCTTTATACGACAACCTTTGGAGCTCGCTTCAGTCACAAGTTCAACAGCTAGAAGCTTCACAGTCTTCTTTACTCGTCTTCCTCGCTGGTACCCCAAATCTCGTGGCTTTTTTTTAGCAAGATAACTCTGGCCGAGTATTCAGCAAGAGCAGCGTCCTTTCTTTTTAAGTCTCGTTGAAGGCTTTTATTTTGCTTTCTAAGCTCAACAACTTCAGGCTCTAGTCTTGGTCTGCCTTTTGAGTTTGAGGACGGTAAACACTCTTTTCTGAGCGTATCTAGATCAGATGAGTGAAGCCCATTAGATCTTAAAAATTCACCTAACTCTTCATCTTGCATGGAATAGGTCTTCATGACAATTTCAAGTTTTTCATGAGGGGTCCAACTCTCAATTTTTTTAGATTTCTTCATAGGAGAATCTTTAGCATACTTCTTTTTCCAGGTGTAAAGAGTGGATGGAGGGAGGTCAAATTTTCCTGCTGTAGCGTTCAGACCCGGAGATCCGGGCGCTAGTAAGGACTTCACTGCATTTAGCTTAAACTCTTCATTATAGGTTTTATTAACCATTTTAATTTCCAATCGCCCCCTTTGAAATCCTTAGTTCGCTCCGCTCACCAAGGATTTCAAAGGTTTATATTAATTGTATTAAATTGAGATCTCAGGTGGAAACTATCCTAACATCGGGGGGACCCATTTCATCGGAATTTGCTTCAGCAGTTTTTCACCTAAGAAAACGGCAAGCGCATAGGATTTTTAATAGCCCTTAAAAATCCTAAAGTGCAAACAATGAAGCAAGCACCTTTCTGAGTCAGTGCTCACGTCATCTTTCGCTTAAAATTTTTATTCAAGGGGCAGACGAATAGCTTTTCCCTTACCTTTTTCCGTCGCGATAAATTCTAGCCATCGAACACCTTCCGTCTTGCTGGGGTTCCAATGAGAATGAATGGTACCGGCCGGAACAAGCAAGCTGTCGCCGGGTTTGAGTGTGACGGGCTCCTTGCCCTTCTCCTGAAAAACTGGTGTCCCAGAAATTACATAGAAGGTAACCGCTGCTGGATGGCGATGGAGGGGGTTAATGCCACCTGGCTCGTAACTCACGTCTATGACTATAAACTCCAAATTATTTATACCGTCCACTTCGCGCACGATGAGATCTTTAGACGTTACTCCAGATCTTTGTGAAAGAGCTTTTGAGCCTTGTGCGTGCGTTACCGGCGCAACAACTAGAGCCGTCCCGAGCAAGCCACCAAGGGCGCCTTTTAAAGTCAGTTCGTTCATTGTTAATCTCCATTTTGACATTAGTTTATTCATTTTCAATCTCCATTTTGACATTAGTTTATTCATTTTCAATCTCCACTTCGAGGACTCCAACCTTAACGGTGTCGATCCTTATTAAATTCATTGCCTTTGTCATTTCCCCTAAGGGTTTCGTTGAGCCCCCGTCAAAGTTAATGCTGCCACAGGCTTACGGATAAAAATTCTTAGCCATAAAGATTCTCTCCTTGACATAATCGTAAGGCAAACGCATATTTCTCACCGTCAGGCTAACTTTAAATTATGGTGAAGGTATGACTAGTAAGATACCATCTTTGAACGGACTACGAGCCTTTGAGGTGGCCGGAAGGCATGGCAGTTTCAAAAGGGCAGCGGAAGAGTTGAATGTGACTCCGGCGGCGGTGAGCCACATGGTACGACTCCTAGAAGAGGAGCTTGGATTCACGCTGTTCCATCGTTACGCGAATAAGCTCGAACTCACCAATCAAGGTCGGGCATTTCAACCTGGCCTAACTGATGCTTTCGATGTAATTGCACGTCTCTCTGAACAAGTCGCATCGATGCAAGCTGGTCCGGTACTCACCGTTGGGGTCGCGTCGACACTCGCTTTAAATTGGCTGATTCCGCGCTTGAGGAAATTCAATCGCAACCACGCCGACGTTGAGGTGCGAGTCGCGAGCGGCGGCACAATGCTTCCATTGCGTGACGATTGGACTTGTACTGTACGTCGAGGATCGGGGAGTTGGCCTGGCTATCTTGCTGAAGAGCTATTTCCGTCGACACTGGTGCCAGTCTGCAATCCGGCAATAGCAAAAAGTTTGCGACGTCCGCGTGATCTTCATACTGCAACACTAATCGTCGTTTCCCATTTGCGTGAGCAATGGACTTGGTGGTTCGAGGCGGCGGGGCTTACCGGGTCAGTACAGCCAGCTAATGAGGTATCGTTCGAAAGCTCTCTGATGGCAATTCAAGCTGCCTTTGATGGAGTAGGAGTGGCCCTGGCCCAACTTCCCTATGTCAGTGACGCCCTAACAGCAGGCCGCCTTGTCGCCCCATTCTCGATCATCAATCGAAAGTACGAAAGTTGGTATCTAGCCTATAGGCCGGTACGGGAGAAGGACCCTGCGTACTTAGCCTTCCGCGATTGGATACATAGCGAAGCGGAGACTCAACGACAGGTATTTGAGAAACTGGGCCTGACACAGCCGCTGGCGGGCACGGCGACTCCAACCCTATAGCTCGCTTCACCACACAAAAGTCTTTTACGAATCTGTACATAGCGTAATCAACTGCTCATTTATGTCTGCGAGAACTTCCTCACTGTGTGCGTCGATAACCGCTTCAATAATATCAAAGGTGAAAGGCTCAATATACTGACCGCACTGAAGGACAGCAAAACAAAGAATGGACTCAGCCCAACGGTTGAGTTCACGGCCAATAGCGCGATGTTATAAGAGAGCCCTGTCAAAATAACCCATTTTTCAATTCTTTCAAATTTTGAAAAGTATCGGTACCAAGACAAGAGGTTTGATACCTGATCTTGAGGAATATGAATGGACCCGGTTGGTCCAAATCCACGTTCAGAACTAAGTACAGCAACGGAGAGATGAGCTGAACTCAATGCTTCTAGGTCGTTGATTCCATCTCCAACAAAACAGACTTTTTCTTGTTTTGATAGCTCACCCACCAATTTTTTTTTGTCTTCAGGAAGGAGGTTAAGAAAGACCTTTCTGAAGATACCTTTTTTTTCTCTAAGCTTGGCGGGCAATCGACTATCGCCAGTCGGGTGATTGCCAAGAATCAGCCTCCTATCGAGGCTGGCTTGCCACCTCTTTTGGAAGTGGCGAGTAAGATGATCGATGAGGCTGTACGTAAAGGCCATCTAGACCGAGCGTAAAACCCTGCTCTCTGAGGGAGTCGAACCCTGACGAAGCCGCAGGAGATCCGAGCGGCTTCGTCATTTTCCCCGCCTTGTCCCCTTGGATGGCTCGCATGAGCAAAGACTTTTGGAACATTTGGGCAAAAAAATAGGGCGACCATCACCCAAAACGGATGATGATCGCCCTTAGGCCGTGCCTCAAGTCGCATTGATTGGAAGCTCGGGCACCTGCTCCAGCGGAGCAGTGGCAGCAGGCTCCGCGCTCGCGGCTTCCATTTTCGCTATGACCTCCGGCGGAATCTCGATGGTTTCGGCTTGAATCCGGGCTTGCTCGTCTTCTTCGCGCTTCTTCTTTTCAGCGGCTTTTCGGGCTAGCCATTCTTTCTTCTGCGCCCCGACTGAACCATGGGAGCACCGTGCGATTCTCGAAATCTCCCGGAACGAAAGCCCCGCTTCAAGGAGCTGCTCAATAAGCGCGGAGTTTCTTTTGCGAACGCGACCGATCAATTTGCCTTTAGCGCGGGCATTGGCAAGACCGTTTCGGACCCTCTCAGAGATTAGGTCTCTTTCCAGTTGTGCGATGGCCGACACCAGAACGAAAACGACGTGTCCAAGGCTCGTGTTCAGATCAATTTTTTCAGTTAGTGATATGAATTCGTTTGAAACCAACTGAAACAGTTATTTTTGCATATATTGTTTTCAAATCAAAAGCACACCGTAATTCAGTGAATAAAAAAGTATTTAAAGAAATGTCTTCGCACACGGAAAATTGGATACCGCCTTTTG
>Ga0115005_10000358_pt1 | contig 34898 bp, 28 predicted proteins | sample ArcOceMetagenome_FD_87163 | JGI IMG/M metagenome (GOLD analysis project Ga0115005, IMG submission 87163) | Marine eukaryotic phytoplankton communities from Arctic Ocean - Arctic Ocean - Greenland ARC118M Metagenome | ecosystem: Environmental > Aquatic > Marine > Oceanic | place: Arctic Ocean... | reverse complement strand
CATTATAATCGATGAACCACTTTTTTGCTGTATTTGATAACGATTATATGCTAACGCAAAAATTAATATACTTAGCCCTAAAGTTATCATCCCACCTAAAAATCCTCGCTTTCTCTGAGTCCTTTCTTTTCCCAAAATCCATAAAATGATTCCTCCAATTCCAAGCCAAAACAGCAAAATCCCAAGGAGTGACCAAATTCCTGAATGAGTCAGATTCCGGATTTGAGTCCACCAACGAGCTAGAAAAAAATTAGGAAGGACTGCAATTCCATCAACTGTTTTTGACTTTGCTAATGCAAGATTTTGGAGAACTGCAGTATCATTAGGAGCAATAAGTAGCGCTCGCTCGTAATTCAAAATCGTTTTTCCCCATTCTTTTTTCTGGAAAAAGCAATTGCCTAAATTGAAATATAACTCTGATGATTGAAGATTTTTATCTAAAATAGATTCGTATAATTGAATCGCTTGATCATAATTTTTATTAGAAAAAGCTTCATTAGCGGCTTGAAAAGTAGCTTGTTCCTCAGGTTGAGCAACTGAAGTTTGAATAAAAAATAGTGAGATACAGAAAATCAAAGAAATTAATTTTCTCATTGTTTAGTTGTTTTTAAGCCAGACTTTGGCTTGGTTCCTGGTTTTTCTTCAGGTTTAATTTCTAATTTCGTTTTGTCATTTGGTGGTGGTGTCGTTTCGGTTTTTACTTCACTTTTATTTTTTTCAAAAAATAAATCCTCCAGCGTCATCGGTCTTCGTGAAGTATCCCAATTGAACCCATCTAATTTTTGGTCTCCTCCTCCTGCTTTTTTCATAGGTGTAAATTTAGCTTTTGGCTGAGTATAAAACTTAATATTATCCACCTGATTATTCCCAAAATATAAAAGCATCCTACTCGCAACTGTCTTGTTCGATCCGATGTATTTCTGATCATCATCTAAGGCAAAATAAATAGACTCTGCATTGCCATCCACTTTCATTCGCCGAACTTCATCATCTTCGAAAAACACGATATTATTTTTGCCTTTGATTTGGTTAAAATAAACTTCGTCGGGCGAATTAATCATAAAAGAATTTCGATACATATAAATCCGGTTTACCTTTTTTTCTACCAATTGAATATGAATCGTATCAGCGGAAAATTGAGATGTATCTGCCCAAATTATTGGATCATCATAAAACTTAAAAATAGAATCCATTTCGCTATAAACTAAAGAATCACACACCGCTTGCAAATCAGATTTAAACAATCGGACATCTGGATAAGCAAGTAAAGTCCGCACGGAATCAGCTGGATTTTGCTTAAATGAAATCAACGTATCTGATGCCAAAAACAAAGTATCATCATCCATCAATATCGTCATCAAAGGTCTGCCTCCCATTGCTTTCAAAAAATCTTCTCCTTCAACATAAATAACTGAATCACAATGACTTATGGAGACATTTTGAGCCGTATCTCTCCAAATTACATCGCCCACCGCAAACCCAGTTTTACCATCAAAATCAATTTTATCTGCCTCCAACATTTGTGGTGGATCACTCATTCTCGACCTTCCTTTAGTTGAGTAAACTTCATTCTTTTTATCGTACCGGATGCGCTCTGAACGAATCTCTTGTTTCTCATCTTTATAAAAAGCATTCCCTTCCAAATTGGTAATTTCTTTTCCTTCCTCGTAGCGAATGACATCAGCTTTGGCTTGCTTAGACCCATCAATAAATCGGGCATTTCCAGTCAGCGTAGTTTCTTTTTTATTACCATCGTAAGTCATCAAATCTGCCCAAGCTTTTTCTTCCCCTTTTTGATATTGTGCATTTTTTTTGAACTCGGCTACTTTGTTTTTAGTGTCGTAAAATCCATCTTCACAATAAATCTTTCCCTGATTTTGACTGATCAAAGTTGGCCCTAAAAAGTATGCGATTTTTTCTTTAGTATCGAATTTTAGCGTATCCGATTTTAGCTCAAATTGAGGATCCACCACCACCACACTATCTTTAAAAAATGCCATATTATCTCCGACATAATAATAGCCAATTTTACTAGTCAAATGAGTCGTGTCATTGGTCAAAGTTGCTCCCTCATAATAACTTGCGATTTTTGTATTCAAGTCATAATTGAGTTTATCCGTAAATAATTTTTGTTGCTTACTTTCCAAAACTACTTCGCTGTAGAAGTCTGCCTTTTTTTCAAAACCATTATAAAATAAAGAATCAGAAAATATATTAACCGAATCTCCTTGTTGAATAATCACATTTCCCCAAGCTCGAACATTATTATTATCATACAAAAACGCACTATCGCAATACATATAAGTTTCCCCTTGACGCATTTCAACCTGCCGAACTTCTTTAAATAATTGACGTCCTTCTCCGATAATTCCAATCGCAATATCAGCATGATCGATAATGACTAGATCTTTTTCTAAGGTGTCTTGGGCTTCTCCTTCCAATTCTTCCAAGTTTAAATTTGGATTGGGTTTGGCTTTCGGTTTAGGAGGAGTGATTTGGGAAAATAAACTTAGCGGTGTTAGTACTTGGAGTACTAACACCACTATGGTTGTAAATAAAAATTTAATATATTTTGGAGTATAAATCATTAATTATCAATGGATTATGGAAAATTAAAATTTGTTTTGATAATTCTCCCTTTCTTTTTTTCAAAAAAACGCTTCGCTTATTTTTTGGCGACCAGCTACTTTAAAACGAGAATAATTCCTCTTCGTGAGTCAATTTATTCATTTTAAAGAAATAATAACATCTAATTTCAGATCTTAAATTTTCTTAAAAATCAATTCTGCTCCTTCCTCGCCAACCAAACTTCCAATGGCCACTCCCATTCCTCCGAGCCGAACTGCAACTGACACATTTTTACTAATAGTTTGAACAATCGGTTTCTTAGTATTTCCAACTCCTAAAATTCCACTCCAAGTACTTTCTATTTCAAATTTTTGATTGGGCAAAATTACGTTTTTCAACAAATCTATTAAGGCATTTTGAATAATTTCTGTCGTTCCAAATTCAGGCGTTTCTTCCTCCGCTTTTGCTAGGTTTCGACCGCCGCCGAGCAAAATCCTATCGTCAATATTCCGAAAATAAAAATACCCTTTGTCGTAGTGAAATGTTCCTTGAATAGGATTGTTCTGCAATGGTTTGGTAATTAAAACTTGATTCCTCGCAGGAACGACCTCCCCTTGTTTGATTAATGTTTTGGAAAAACCATTGGTAGCCACCAGTACTTTTTTAAATTTCAAATTCCAACCATCCGCCGTTTGCAATTCAACTCCATCTTCTACATCATTTAATTTTTTTACAAAAATTCCATTTAAGATTTTGATACCTTTTGCTTGAGCAATTTCGAGCAAAGTTTTCATCATCTCGCCAGTATGAATTTGACCTTCTGCTTGATTATGAATCAGGTGTTCGATTTTTTCAAAACCGAAATTAGAGATTTTTTTATCTGCAATTTTATAAACTTCCTTTTCTCCAATAATTGAATTTAGCTCTTTATTAAAAAAATCAATTTTGTCTGCGCATTGCTGAAAATCTGAAAGATCTTCTTTTCGGAATAATTCAAAACCACCTAATTCTTGGTATTTCAAATTCGCATCTCCTACCCTATTTCTTAATTTCAACAGCCCTTTCCACCTTTTTTCCACTAACGAAAAAACCACATCTTCGGACTGATTTTTCAAATCATCTAACAATTCAGTCATGCTGCCAAAGCAAGCAAAACCCGCATTTCGAGTACTTGCCCCAATGGGCAAACTCCCTCGCTCCAAAATCATTATTTCCAATTTAGGAGATAACTCTTTTAACCGAATGGCAGCACTCAAACCAACAATGCCGCTGCCGATAATTGCGACATCAATATTTTTAAAAAAAGATTCTTTTTCCCAATAACTTAAATTCATAAAAGATTTTTTTTGCAAAAATAACTAAGTGATTTGACAATGTTAAAAGTAAATTGAAATCCATAAAATCATCCGTAAGGTTACTCGAAGTCACCTTGTGAATAATTCCATTATATTTGCAAAAAAAATTTCGTTTCTATAAAAAAATAAACTGACTTGTTATGATTCAACGAATTCAAACTATTTATTTAGCTTTAGCTGGGGCTTGTGCATTTGGGTTATTTGGGTTGCCATTTGCAACCTCTACTCAAAGTGCAAATCCGGCCTCTTTATTTGCTGATGGTATTTATAATATCAATGACCACGTGGCACTTTTAGCTCTTTTTTGTGCGGCAGGAGCTTTGGCTTTGATCAGCATCTTTCTTTTTAATAATAGAAAACAACAATTATTAATGGGAAGGTTTTCAATTATTGCTAATGTGATTGGAGTTATTTTAGTACTCGTTTTTTTGTACCAAGATGGAGCGCAGGCGGGAGCTGCTGAAGTGAATGAACAATTAGGAGTTGGACTTCCTGTTCTATTTATTGTTTTTACACTTTTAGCTCAGCGAGGAATTTCTAAGGATGAAAAATTAGTTCGATCGGCTGATCGATTGAGATAATGGTTTACTCACCGATCAAGGTCGGTGTTCACAAAAAAAGGTCATACCGAATGCTCGGTATGACCTTTTTATATTTTACCAAATAAATTATTACTTAGCTTCTTTAGTTTTAGCTGAATAATTTATTTTGAGCTGATTGGATTGTCTGAGTTTAGTTTTGATGTCTTGAAGGATTCCCATCGTAACATCTCCATCTACTTTCAAAGAAGAAATAATTAATCCTCTTTTACTCTCAGGTACTTTTGTCTTGAAGTTTTCCAAAAACAAAGGAATATCCTTTGTTTGAGAAACTGCATCACCTAATTGAAGCATAGGTGCAGTACCATATATTTTTTGATACTGTTCTTTAGGTTTTCCTACGTGAATAGTATTAACCAAAGTCTTATGTATCAATTTCGTCAACTCAGTTGCCTTTGGAGTAACTACATCTACCTTGAGAGTATTTTCACGAAGTACTGTGGTCACCATAAAGAAGAAAAGCAACATAAAAATAATGTCAGGAAGTGAAGCTGTAGATACAGCTGGCATTTCCTTTCCTTTACCTTCACTAAATTTGCCCATAATTAAAAATTTTAAATCTTTCGTTTAAAAAAGATTGGTGAATAAATAAGGTAGTTTTTCGATTAAGTTTTACTAAAAAAATTAGCAAAGCCTCTAACCTTCTTCACCAAATGCAGTAGGTTCAGCTTCAGAAATAATCAAAGGAATTTTATTCCGAATGACTCTTTGATCAACTTTGTCCAAAAACTCATAAGGTTTCCCATGATTTCTTTCAGACATCTCATTTCTTAATTCATTGTAAGCACCCTTTAACTCATTCAAAACTTCGATATAGGTTTCATATTTTGTTCCTCTATCGTTTTTCAAAGAGATAATTGCTTTTTCAGGTTTCTCTGCGTAATCAGGTCTATTTTCTGGATTAGAAATAAACTCCTTTGCATTCTTTCTTAAATCTCTTGCGCTCATTGGTTCATTTCTGACCAACAATTCGTTATTAGCATTTACTAATACTGCATATACATTTCGCTCATTCAGCTTAGTAATATCTGGCTCATCGTCAGACCAAGGTGGAAGTACTGTTAGTACACCTTTGTCTTCAGCAATCTGAGTAGTTACCAAGAAAAAGATCAAGAGTAAGAAAGCGATATCCGCCATGGAACCCGCATTGATTTCATTGGACTGTCGTCCTTTGCTTCCTTTTTTCTTTAACATAGTTGAATTATTTAAAGAAGTTACGAATTTCTGAAACTACGATTCCTAAAGCTGCGAGACCTATCAAGGCAACACCAGTCATGATCGATCCTCCAACAAATTTTCTAGTACCATCTGTCAATTCAAACTTCATGGCTGCATCATAAACAGATCCAGAAGTTTCTAATTCAGTTGTAGAATATCCAATAGCAAAAATAATCCCGAGTAAAGCTAATCCTGCTACTGCTCCTAAAGAACCTTTGATATTAGTGATGGATTGAAATAATCCAAATCCTAGCATCAATAAAGCTCCTATTGCAATCAGCAGAGCTGTAACTCCGATTCCGAAATCGAACAAGCCAAATCCATATCTTGCTTTGTCTTTTATACCATCAGCATCCATCGCGGTAAAAGTCTCGTAATCGCCACTTGTAACGATTAAAGCGTAAGAAGCTACTACGAGAAGTGCACCAACAATAAACGAGATAGATTGCCCATTTTTGGTTAAAAATTTATACATAATATTATTCTTCGTTTTAGTTGATTATTTAAAAACATTGTTGCTAGCCATAACATCTACTAATGAAATAGAAGCATCTTCCATTTTTCCAACAATACTATCTACTTTAGAGATAATGTAATTATAAAAGATCTGAAGAATAATTGCTGTAACCAAACCAAATACTGTAGTCAATAAGGCTACCTTAATACCATCGGCAACTACTGCAGGAGAAAGTTCACCTACTGTTGCGATTTTTTCGAAGGCTCCAATCATTCCGATTACCGTACCCATAAATCCAAGCATCGGTGCAATCGCAATAAAAAGAGAAATCCAAACTAGTCCTTTTTCTAAAAGTCCCATTTGTACAGAACCGTAAGAAACGATAGCTTTCTCAACAGCTTCAGGGCCATTGTTAGCATTTCTTAATCCTTCATAAAGGATAGTTGCTGTTGGTCCTTGAGTTGATTTACATACTTCCATAGCACCATCCACATTTCCTGACTTTAAGTTCTCATCTATTTGAGACATTAATTTATCAGTATTTGCACTAGCAATATTAAGTGTAATAATTCTTTCGATACAGAAAGCTAATCCTAAGATTAAACAAACTAATACCAAACTCATAAACTGCCAGCCTCCATCAATGAAGTATTTTTTCAAAATTTGAAATCCTCCAGCATCATCAGCAGCAGCGCCGTCTTGAGCTAACATTTCAAATGCTCCAGTAGTCATACATAGAGCGAATACAAGCAGAAGTGCAATAATTTTTCGCATAGTCAAAAGTTTTTACGATTGTTTTTTAGTTAAAAAATTAAATTATTTCATCCCGAAATCCTCGGAATTGTTGCTGGTTGATAATTAGTTGGTTGATTCGTTTTGTTCTAAATTCAACTTTCAAACTGTTCAAAAATTAATCAGTTATCAACTATACAACTTGCGATCAGTAATTATACATATTAAATTCAGCGGAGAGTAAGGGATTCGAACCCTTGATACCATTTCTAGTATACACGCTTTCCAAGCGTGCGCCTTAAGCCACTCGGCCAACTCTCCCTATTTCATGCTTTAAGCAATGTCTAAGTCCTAAATTTCTACCTTTTGATAATACCCTTTAGTATTAGGCTATTCACATAAAATGTAAATAAAATTAAATTTTTAAAGTTTTCCAAAACTCCATACATATAAAATGTATTTTATTGGTAAAAATATACTATCTGCCCTAAAAACCATGATTATCAGCTATTTATGTAGCTTCAAAATATAATTTTTTCAAAATGTCTTCTTTTCTATTCCTAAAAACTAGTCTAATTCTTTTTATTTTTTCTCAAAAATATCTAAAGCATTTTTAGAAGTGATATTTGCTACTTCTTCTAAGCTTACATTTTTAATCATTGCCAACTTTTCAGCAACTAACTTCACGTAACCACTTTCATTTCTTTTTCCTCGAAATGGAGTAGGCGCCAAATATGGTGAATCTGTTTCTAAAACTACATTTTTCAGCGAAACTTTTTCCATCGTTTTATCTAAACCTGCTTTTTTAAATGTCACCACTCCCCCGATTCCTAAATAAAATCCTAAATCAATGATCGTCTTGGCCTCTTCTACTGATCCCCCAAAGCAATGAAAAATTCCTCGCAACCGATCATCCTTTTCTTCCCGCAAAACATCTATCACTTCTTGCGTCGATTTTCGAGAATGAATTATAATTGGAATATCGAGCTCTTTTGCCCAATTAATCTGAGTTCGGAATGCTTCTTTTTGAATTTCAAAAGTCGATGTATCCCAGTGCAAATCAATTCCTATCTCCCCTATCGCGCAAAAATATCGTTTGTCCAACCAACTTTTGACGATGGCTAATTCTTCTTGATAATTTTCTTTGACAGAACAAGGATGCAATCCCATCATGGCGATGCATGATTCTGGATTTGATTTTTCCAAATCTAACATCGCATCAATTGAAGTGCTATCAATATTAGGTAAATAGAATTTTTCTACCCCATTATCTTTTGCACGCTGCATCATTTCAGTTCGATCTTCATCAAACTGATCTAAATATATATGTGTATGTGTATCGACTAACATTGTCCTCTGTTATTAAATAACCTCATTTCCGTGGGGTAGGCTCCATTACCTTAGATTTGAAAAGAACAAAAGTAGCGAATTCGATTCGTTTTATTTATATTTTTTTAAGCTTCTCCGTTTATTACTAAATCGAAAGCTTTCGATCTTTTCAAGTTGACATAAATATTAAAATGACACTTTCCTCCATCATTAACAATCAAAACCGTTTCCCTCCATGATTTTTCTTCTTCACCATAATCAAACAAATCTTGTATACATATTCCGTTTACCCAAATCACTTTTTCTTTTTCATCATTGTAAAAAGGAACAAGCTGAAATTTATATTGGGATAAATCAATTCTCCAATATTTTTCAGACTCACTATTATGATTTACTATTGCTGAATCTAGCAGCAGAAATATTTGCTCAATCTCTTTTTTATCTAAAATTGCAAATTCAGCTTTTTCAGGTATTTCATCATTATCATGAATAATTACATGTTTTGGTGTCCCTGCCTCTATCTCTTCTTTTTTTGAAAAAATATGAATACTTCCACATGAACAGAAAAAAATTGTAAAAATAAAAATGAAAAACCTGTTATTTGCTTTCACTATTGCTTCAATTTAAATTTATAGATTCTATTTTTTTTATTTTTGGTGTGTAAACATAAAAATTATATGCAAAAAACAATTTTTGAAATATCACAAATGGATTGCCCTTCGGAAGAAAACCTCATTCGATTGAAGCTCTCTGAATTTTCAGAAATCAAAAATTTAGAGTTCGATATTCCCAAGCGGAAGTTGACCATCTTGCATTTTTCCAAAAAAGGAAAAATAGGAAGTTCTTTAGCGGAATTAAAATTAGGAGAAAAACATCTAGAAACTACCGAGGTTAAAAACCAAGAATTTCCAGAAGACCAGCAACAACGAAAATTATTATGGACAGTTTTGCTCATCAATTTTGCTTTTTTTATTATTGAAAGTACGACCGGTTTTTTCTCCAAATCAATGGGTTTATTTGCAGACAGTTTAGATATGTTAGCGGATACTTTTGTCTATGGCATTAGTATTCTAGCCATTGGAGGAACGATTGGTTTGAAAAAAAACATTGCAAAAACAGCAGGTTATTTTCAAATCATTTTAGCTACTTTAGGATTTTTGGAAGTTATTCGTAGATTCGTTGGAGAGGTGGAAATTCCAGTTTTTTCAACGATGATCATCGTTTCTATTTTTGCACTAATGGCCAATGGTCTTTGTTTATTTTTATTACAAAAATCGAAAAGCACAGAGGTGCATATGCAGGCTAGTTTGATTTTCACATCAAATGATGTGATTATAAACTTGGGCGTAATTATCGCTGGAATCTCAGTTTATTTCTCCAACTCAAATCTACCTGATTTAATTATTGGGACAATTGTTTTTGTTTTGGTTATTCAAGGTGCGAGGAAGATATTGACGTTGAGTAAGTAGGTTATTTATTTGAAGTTGAACGTTAGACGTTTTACGGGTCTCGTATGATTTCATTTGGATTAACTTTACTTGTATTTTTTAATTAAAAACTTACGACTTGGAAAGTCGTTTTACGTATGGCAAAAAAGAAAAAATACTACGTCATTTGGGAAGGTAACGAAACGGGCGTTTTCGATTCTTGGAAAAAATGTCAAGTCCACATCAAAGGCTACCCCCATGCAAAGTTTAAATCATTTCCCAACGAAGAAGAAGCTGAGCAAGCTTACCGAGGAGGAAGTGCTGCCGATTTTATTGGAAAAAATAAAAAACCTGCTACTAAAATAATTAGCGCTGAAGCTCGGGAGAAAATTGTTTGGGAAAGTATTGCCGTCGATGCAGCTTGTAGCGGCAATCCTGGTGCGATGGAATATCGAGGGGTGGATACGAAAACAGGAATGCAACTTTTTCATCAAGGGCCATTCAAAAGAGGAACTAATAATGTTGGAGAATTTCTCGCACTTGTTCACGCCTTAGCTTTGTTGCAAAAAGAAAATCGTCCTAATCTACCCATTTATTCAGATTCTCGAATTGCTATTGGTTGGGTAAAAAAGAAGAGACCCAACACCAAGTTGGAAAAAAGAGCGGATAATGCGATCCTTTTTCAGCTAATGACTCGGGCCGAAACTTGGTTAAAAAATAACCCAATTACGAATCCTATTTTGAAATGGGAAACTAAGGAATGGGGCGAAATCCCAGCGGATTTTGGTAGAAAATAACTGAATTGAATATTTTTTACTCATTTATAATATTAGTTTAATTTTTAATAAAAGAAAGATTGGTGTCACATTTCCTGAATTAAAAAGGAAAATTTGGCTTCTCATGGATTTGATTTTTGAATACAATCTGAAGTACCTAAAAAAGAAATCTATCTACATTTTAAAAATAACTAATATATGAAAAATAGAGTAGTGATTTACTTCGCGCTGGCTACCGCTTTAACTGTAGCCCAAAGTTGTAAAAAGATACCATTACTTTCCTAGACTCAGTTAATACTCCTAGCTCCACGAGTCTCATTCCCAAAAATTATTTCCAATCATTAAGTTCTGCCAATGGCTTTAGCGATCGAATTACGCTCGTCAACGAAACGATTATTATTGAAAACAATACTAGCGATAGACTTACTTCTGGTCAAGTGGATACCCGAGATGGTATAGCTAATTCTGATTATTACTGGTTGCATGTATGAGAAGTAGGACCTTATGTTTTAAATGGATCTACTTTGAGTGCGACACATATTGCATTTCTAGAGGACAAAGCATATATCACTTATCATAAACGAGGAGTCGATCATTTGGGTGCTCTTGAAGTGGTGGATTTATCTAATCCAAATAATCCAACTGTTACTTTTAGAGGCTACTTGAGTAGCGCAGATATTAATGCAGTTGAGGTAGGGAAAATACCAGGTTCGGATGATATAAAAATTTGGTTGAGTCTTTCTGACAGTAAAAAAGGTGCGGTACTCGGTGAAGTGACGATGGCAGGAGGAACAACTTATTCTAGTTTTAAAATTGTAAATCTTTCCAACTTCGTTGACAGCGGAATTTCATCTTCTGCTAATTCAGTAACTTTCTCAGGCAACTACTTATATATTTCTAGTGGGAAAACTCACGGAGGAGCTTTTTGTATAAATGCAGAAACTTTAGAAGTTTTAGGAGCCGCAAAATTTGAAAATGGAAAATGGAAAATATATTGATGTCAACGGAACACCTGAAAGTGCAACAAAAGTAGTGAGTTTACAAACAGGAGCATCTAGCTCTATTCGGGTAGAGGACATTGGAAGTTTCCACTTTTCCAATGAATATAATATTGGAGAAATTTTACACCAAAATGTAGATACTGATAGTCGAGGAAAAGGTACCATTCACTTCGTCAATAATGATCCTGACAATGTTTATGTAACTAAAGGTAAACACGGTTTGGCTTCGTACAATATTCATACAGGTGCGGAAACTTGGGCATCTAATCATGACCTGTTAACTACTGGCAATACAAACGGAGTTACTTCTGATAATGAATTTATTTATGCTGCCAACGGTGCTGATGGTTTAGCTGTTTTCACCAAACCTGAAATTCCAGGAATTGATCCTGAGTTAATTTTCACTTGGGATATGGACGAACCAACTGCAGCACCTGCCAACTTTATTGAAGTAGATGGATCTACCGAATGGATTTTAATCGCAAAAGGACTAGGCGGTACTAAAATATTAAGACGACCTCAGCCAGGTGATTATTTACCAATCAGTAGTTATAACAACCAAGGAGTTCCAGATAATTTAGAGCAAATAGAAATATGTGATGCATTACTTTTTAACATCTTTTCTCAAGCACTTCCTAATGGACAAGATGCAACTGTTGCCCACCCTGAATATTTTGATGATACTGTTCCTTACAACATTTTAATTGAAGAAGATGCAGAGGTTTCAATCAGTTTTATTCATGAAGGAGCAGGTTATAAAAATGTATTAGGATACTATTATTATAATGCAGATCATCCACCTACTAGTGTAGACGATATTATCAAATTAATTGCTTTTCCTAATGCTTCAGCACAAGGGTCAGGTGGTGGATTATTAGAAGGAAGTACCGTTTCACTTTATGGTCATTTCAGGGCCAATACCGTCATTGGATTTTTCTTAAATTCAAATGGATGGAAACAAGGAAGTGGAACGATCACAGAAGGAATAGCTGCTCATTATTCTGATCCAGCATTCAATGCAAATGGAAGACAAAGTGTAATTCTCTACGAACCTGAATGCAACGAATTAGTAGTTTGTTTTGATGATCAAGTTGTAGGATCCGGGGATAATGATTTTAATGATGCCGTCTTCCAAATCAATGTGAATCCAGCAAGCGCGATTAATACTGCAGCATATCCAGCAATTCAATAAAAAATAATCGACTGATAATCAGTTAGTTAAAAATAAATAATATCAAATCCCACATTTTTGAAATTCAAAAATGTGAGATTTTTTTTTGGGAAAAAATCAACGTAAGTTTGTTTTATTAAAAATTTAAACTTCTATCAAATTTGATTTTTTCAAAAACTCAACAATACTTTTTCAAGCCAATTGATAATAGTCAAATTGTTCTTTTCAGAATGCTTTTTGGCTTCTTAATGGTCGCAGAATCATTTGGTGCAATTGCAACTGGCTGGGTCAAAAAAACTTTGGTTGATCCTCAATTTACTTTTAGTTTTTTCGGTTTTGAATGGCTGCAACCTTTGCCTGGCAATGGCATGTATTTCTATTTTATTTTGATGGGAATAGTGAGTTTGATGGTGATGCTTGGCTATCGATATAAACTCAATATATTGGCTCTAGCGGTGCTCTGGTCAGGAGCTTATTTTATGCAAAAAACTTCTTACAACAATCACTATTATTTAGTGATGTTGATGACTTGGGGAATGGTATTTATGAACCCACATCACTACGCTTCTTTTGATGTAAAAAGAATAAAAACAGCAACTCATTTTTGTCCAAACTGGAATCGATTATTTTTTGTAATTCTAGTGTTATTAGTTTTTACTTATGGAGCAGTTGCAAAGTTTTACCCAGGTTGGTGGAGTGGTGATTTCATCAAAAACTCCTTTTCTCACAAGACCAATTATTGGTTAATCGGCTCTCTTTTAGGCAAGGAATGGTTTCAACAATTTATTACTTTTTCAGGGGTGATTTTTGATGCAACAATTATTCCTTTGCTGATTTGGAAGAGAACTCGAATATTTGCTTTTGTCGGTTTAGTCATTTTTAATATTTTTAATGCGGCGGTTTTTCAGATTGGCATCTTCCCTTTTACGGTGATTGCATTGACGGCTTTCTTCTTTGAAACTGAGACAATTCGGAAGTTATTTTTCCAAAAAAAACAATATACACACGTTCCAGATTTAGATCATCAAAAACAAAATAACAATGCTTTTACATTTTCTATTTTGACCGTTTTCTTCCTCTTTCAATTTGCTTTACCCTTACGTCATCACTTCATCCCAGGAGATGTAAATTGGAGAGAAGAAGGTCATCGGATGAGTTGGAGAATGATGTTGCGAACGAAGCGAGGTGCTATTAATTTAGAAGCGGTAAATCCAAAAACGCAAGAAAGGTATTCCATCAAAAAAGAAGAATATTTATCGAAAGACCAAATCAAAGAATTGGCGACGAAACCTGATTTCCTTTATCAATTTGTACAACGATTGAAAAAGGAATATACTAAAAAGGGAATAACAGATATTGAAATATATTGCAAAGTGAGTCGTGTGAGACTAAATGGAAACAAGGCAAAACCTTTGTTTAAATTCGATATTGACTTGGCAAAAGTGGAGTGGAATTATTTTGGTAGGAATGAATGGGTTTTGGATTAATTTTTTTTTTAAAGGATATTTAATTTGTTCATCAAAACTGATTTATTCGCTCTACTAATTGGAATTACCTTTTCCTTAATCACTAGAGTTCCCTCTTCAATATCCTCTATTTTGTTAAGGTTTACGATAAAACTACGATGGACTTTTAGAAACTGTGGGCTATTTAATTTAGTATCTATATTTTTAAGTGTGCTATAGATGATGTAACTGTTCTCTGTAGTTTTCACTTTTACATAGTCTCCTGCATTTTCAAAATAAAGAATATCATCGTAGGCAACTCTAACATATTTCCCTTCTACTTTCAGGTAAACTTCTTTTGCATTGGCCCGATAATAATTATTATTATTTTTCACCTCGATAGCCTTTTCTACCGCCCGCTGGAAACGAGAAAAGTTAATTGGCTTTTTCAAAAAATCAGTTATTGAATATTCAAAAGCTTCATAAGCATATTCAGCCTTCGAGGTAGTAAAAATAATTTGAGGTAAAGTAACCACTTGCTCTAAAAAATCAAAGCCAGAAAGTTCAGGCATTTCAATATCCAAAAAGACTAAATCTACGGAGTGCTCAGTTAAATAAACAAGTGCGTCATTGGCATTTTCGCAAATTTGCACCACATTCAGATTTTCGCAAATTTCACAAAAACGTCCTAAGGATTTTCTCGCCATTATTTCATCATCAACAATCATACAATCTAAAATCATAATTTTTTTATTTGCTTAGAGATTTATATTTCTCCAATTGGGCGATTAAAAATGGTTTGGCTTCTACTAATTTACTTTCTACCTCATTCATAAGATTAATTAAAGTATTGGCGTCTTCTTTCTGATCAGCCATTTTTTCTATTACAAGTATTTTTTTTTCCAATTGAGTCAGTCCCACCATTGAAAAGTTAGGCTTGATTCTATGTGCTAATCTTCTAGTTGCTTCCCAATCTTCTTCCTCTATAAGGAGCCGTAATTGTGGCACTTCTTTGACGGTGTGCAATAAAAAAATTTCAAACATATCGGCAGCATGATCATGATCTCCTCCGTAAAATTTTTGTAAATAAGAGACATCTAAAATTTTATTAATTAAAGTTTCCTCCATTTCAACAGTAGCGTCAGGTACTTCTTCTTGTTTGTTGGTTAAGATGGAGACTACAGCTTCCTCTTGTCGATTAGTATATTTTCTGATCACCTCCAGTAGCTGAGTCGGAGCAAATGGCTTCGAAATATAATCGGTCATTCCGACTCCCAGCGATCGCTCTCTTCTGGATAAAATCGCAGATGCAGTAAGTGCAACAATAGTCGATTCATTATTTAAATTTTCCTCATTTCGAATTAATCTAGTTGCCTCATATCCATCCATAACAGGCATCGAAATATCCATAAAAATCAGATCGTAATGATGCTCTTTAGTCATTTCTACAGCCTCTTGCCCATTGATCGCAATATGAAAATAAATCCCCCACCTTCGAAGTAAAGTGGTGATATACTTCCTATTCATAAAATTGTCTTCCACAATTAACATGAGTGATTCGGAAGGTTCAAAAACTACCTGTAATGCTTCCTTGTCTTTCGCGTCTTCCTTTTTCTCTTTTTCGCCACTATCTATATAATCCAATTTAAATTTGAAACTACTCCCTTTTCCGAACTCGCTGTCTACCCAAATTTCTCCACCTTGCAGACCTACGAATTTTTTGGAAATAGCTAAACCCAAACCGGTACCTCCAAATTCATGTCTAACTTGTTCATCAGCTTGTTTGAAATTTTCAAAAATCAAATTCAACTTTTCCTCCTGTATCCCTACACCTGTATCTGAAACTTCAAATTCTAAGATATAATTCTCCTGCTCGACAGCTAGTAATTTGACTCCTATTTTTATGGATCCCACTTTGGTGAACTTTACCGCATTACTTATCAAGTTCATCAAAATTTGAGTCAATAATAATTCATCTCCAATCAATAGGTTCTCAATCTTTTTATCGATTTCCGAAAAAATTTCCACTTGCTCTCGATCTATTTTTACCTGAAATATTTTTTGTAAAGAAATAACTAAGGTTCGAAGGTTAAAAATTTCTTTATGGATTATAATTTCGTTGGCTTCTATCTTTGAAATATCTAAAATATCCGAAACTATCCTAAGTAATAAATCTCCAGACGTTTTGATACTTTTCACATGATCCTTTTGCTCAGGAATGGAAGAGGTCGTAGATAGCAAATGAGCCATCCCGATTATGGCATTAAGTGGTGTTCGAATTTCGTGACTCATTCTTGCCAAAAACTGTTTTTCCGCATCTCTTGCGGCCTCTGCTATTTTTTTGGAGAGATGGAGTTCTTCTTCCATTTTCTTTCGATCAGAAATATCATAATGAATTCCCATCGAACCAATCACTTTTTTTTCATTATTATACAATGGAGCTCCACTAATCAACACCCAAATATATTCGCCATCCTTCTTTCTCATTTTTATTTCATAAACGCCTGCCTGCCCTTGTTTTCTTACCTCATTCTGTTGGTTTATCTTAGCAAAATCTTCTTGATCCACAAAAACTTCAAGGGCATTTTTCCCTTCCAATTCTCCGATAAGATATCCAGTCATATCACAAAACCAATTATATGCTCTAATAATAGTATTATTTAAATCAACCTCCAACAAACCTAATTCCATTCCCTCGATAATCCCTCGATACTTCTCTTCACTACGCACGGACTCTCCCTCCTCAAGAAGTAACTTTTCCTGCAACTCCCTATTAACCTGACGTAATTTTTCATTAACATTAAATAACTCTAATGCTTTTTTTTCCAAGATATTTTCTGCTTCTCTTCTAGCAGCTTTTTCTCTCTTCAGCTTTCGTTTTAATATCTCCAATTCCCCCATTTTATTTTTTACTTTTTATTTTTAACTAATAAAAATTTCACAATCGAGCCATCTTCTTTTATATTTTCCCGATTAATACTGCAAGGTTCCTGAAAATAATTTAATGTTCTTATAATTAACCCTTCTGCAAAATCTGCCATTTTCCGCTCTGAATAATAAATCATTTCTAAAGTGTCCTGACCAATCATTTTGGTCTCAAAAACTGGAAATTTACCTTTGGGGTATATTTTTTTTATTTCTATATGAATATGGTTGCTTATGGATTCCAAAAAAACAAATGCGCTAGGAGCTGTCTTAAAAAAATGAGGATAGGTATTATACAATACATCGAAAAAATATTTACCATATTCTTTTAACAAAATAGGAATGGCGATTTCTTTTCGAGCACTCAAATCAACGATGAGCTGTACCATCTCAGAATAATTATACGTTCCAATTGAAGTATAAACTCCTTTTGATTCTAAATCATTTTCTGTCAACATTTCATCTACTAACTCATAACCAAATTTTTGCTCTATCATTTCCAAAAATCCAGTAAAAATAATTCCTTTCATAATAATATATTTAAAAGAATCTTACACCTAATTAAAACCTAGGTACCTAAATCAACATGAACTACTCTGTAAATTTAAAACTATATGCGTGATCTATCAATTTAAGGAGTCCTCAAAATTAAAAAAAAGAAGGTATTAGAAAAATCAAGAAAGAAGGTACAAAAAAAAGTAGGCCATATTGGATAATATTACCAATAATAGTCTTCCTTAACAAGAATAAAATAAAATTTAGTTTGAGAATTTAGTTGCTGAGAAATGATGAGTTGTTCAATTAAGGAATGATAGTTTGATTAAATATCTTCTGAAATATCTCTCAACTATACATCTGCTATATTAAAAAAACGATACACTTTTGATTTCAAAAAAAAACTACAATATAAGCCACCAGTTTTTTTTAAAAAAAACTAATCCATTCTTATGATCAGTTGAGCTTTTACTTTTCTTGTTCTATACTTTGAGACCAAACTTATTGCTTATTAAATATTATGCAGAGCTTTTTCAGCTCCGCACAATTTAATAACTAACAACACGCCCTCAATAAAATTTTGGTTATTTTTTTTTCAAAAATGCTATCGTATCTTTTTAGCAGTTCGTCATTCTTTTCTAAAAATGTGCAAGGCTAAAAGCTCTGCACAACATCACTACATAAAATTAATTATTTACCCCTCTGACTTACATAGTATTTTACTTCTGAAAGAAGTATTAAGTAGTAGTATTTTACTCCGCCTCTATGTATTAAAGATACAGCACAAATCGAAATCCCAGAGCTATTTTCGATAATTGGTCAGTAGGATACTGAAACTAGTATGATTGACCATTTTTTTGAAAATGGAGATTGGAAATATTTTAGATTAATTAGTCTGATAAATCAAAAAAACGGTATTAACTTTTTGAAGGCTAACACCGCTTTTCAAATTTTTAATATCGAATTTCTAAAATCCATTCGCCTTAGCTTGGCTACTTGACTTGACTGGATTCCAAGGATCATCATATGATTTTTCCCAAACAAATTCATGAATATACGCCACCAGACGAATCAACCTCAAATAGGTACCAGTGTAAATACTCATCATTGGAACATAAGGCCAAAGTTTCAATTCCTCTTTTCGACGTTCAGAATAAATGTAGGTACTCGTCATTTGCAAAAATCCTACAATTATATATATATCGTGAAATTCATAGGAATTACATATTGTAAAAAATCATTGAAATTAAGAATCAAATCAATAATATATACCCACCATAGAATATCTAAAACTACATTATAAAATACATTTTCAAAAAGGGCAAAAAAGTTAAGCCAACTAAAATTTTCACTCGGAAGGTAAACATCCTTATGTTTCCTAACTCTAAATCGAATAATTGATTTATCCCAGCGCAACCTTTGTTTGGTTAAAACTTTAAACATAGAAGGGGCATTGGTCAAACAAACTGCCAATGGTTAGAAGACTGTTTTAAAACCAGACTTTCTGATTTTAACGGTGATGTCTCCGTCGAGTCCTGGGCCAATATCCCAACCTTTGATCGAGTCAATTACATCAGCTCGAAAGGCTCCGAAGGCTCCAGAAATAATTTTATAAATTCCTAGTTGAGGAGCAATAATCCGCCCAACAGATATTGTTTTCAAATATTCAATTGCCTGCAATCTAGCACAAAGACTTTCATCCGCATTTCTCACTTTTACATTCCCACCGACTGCTCCAATTTTTTCATCCAAAAAAAACGGAATCAAAATATTCTTAATTGCTTCTCGATCAAACGAACAATCTGCATCCAAATGGACAATATATTTTCCTTTAGAAAAACGCAATGCGAGATTTGCCGCAGATGCTTTCCCTCCTCTCATATCATTTCGCAAAAATAAATCTATCAATCCTCGCTTTTGCAAATTTCGACCAATGATTGGAGTCTCGTCATCCGAGCCATCATCAACAATGATTAATTCAAAATTTTGAAAAGTTTGTTCCGCTAAAGACTTGGTGAGTTTAAAGAGATGTTTTCCTTCATTCTTTCCGGGAATGATTACAGGTACGAATGGATTTTCGTTCCAAAATGCTCTTCGAGCTTTATCCCATTTCCTTTTCCTATCATTTCTAAAAAGATAATACCAACCCGCTATCGCAAAATCCGCAAAAATATACCGACTCAACTCTAACAAAACGAAATACCAAAATACTCGGACAAAATTCCAAACACCAACTGTTTACCAATATTCCATATATTCTGGTAAGATATTTTTTAATTCTGGGCTCATTCTAATATTTGTAAAAAAATCTGATCATCGGGGTCGAGCATCACAACTTCCACCTCTAACAATCTCCCGCATCGATATTATCTCCTATTAATTTTTTCAAATTATAATCAATTATATCCTTCATTCCCGAAGCTAACCTCCGATTACATTCAGGCATTAAAAAGGCAAACGTGGAGAAATTTTTATAAGAAATCAAATACACAGGTCGCAAGTATTGCCCAACGATATTCAGTATTTCTTTTTGTAAAATATCTTTAGTTTGTTCATCTAAAAAGTCAAATTTATATTTCCAGTAATTCCATCAATCAAAGCGACGTAAGGTGTAATCTCATTGATCATCACATTTTCAAAATTTTGTTTATCCGTTTCCAATTTTTGCATCTCTTTTTCTTGCTGACGGAGTCGATAAAGATGCCGCTTCAAGATTGAAACTTTCGTAAGTGCCAAGCAATGCTTTACTTTCTCCGACCTTCTTTTTCACATCCAAAACCTCAGTATATTTCACATCATGGATATAATATAAGTCAGTCAAAATTTACAATAAAGATTCTAGGTAAGGAATTCTTTGATGCAACAATTCAATATTTTGCTGATTACCAGCATGAATTGTTTTATTATAAATGAAAGGATAATTACTATTCCGTCTTCTTAGATCTGACTCTAATTCATAGAGTTGTAACTCGTCTCCTACTGCTTTACTTTTCCTTCTTTTGTCAAAAAAACCATTCTTCAAAACGTCTAACTTTAATCATGCATGCCACCTCGTCCCTGGCTCTAAAACTTCATCTGCTCGCTCTCCATTATGCGTCTATCTTGCTGAAAAACTAAGAACAAAATAAGCGACCGAAAATTCTGAATCTATTTTATTCACATTCCTAAGTCCAAATTATCTGAATATTTTATAAATATTATTTTCCAACATGTTGGATATTACCAAATCTATAACGAAATCTGATTTTTAATTTTTTTATAAAAAAATAAGCAGAGTTTGTGACATAAAAAAAGCGATATTGGTCAAATGAACCAATATCGCTTTTAAAAGGAAAATCAAAAAAATAAGATAATTCTTTCTAAATCGTTCCCCCTTTCCATACAGGCACATCTGTGCAAAGAACAAGGGCGTCTAATTCTTATCTCTTTTTTTATGCACATAAGCTTTCTTCCCAGACTTACTTTTAATGGAGTTAGCCACCGCATTAGCATCTTCGCTCGTATTGTACTTGGCTACACAAACGGAGTAATAATCTGAAAAATCAAATTCCACAATTTCCGCATTTGGGTATCCTGCACTCTTCAATCTATCCACTTCCGTCTGAGCATTCTCCTCACTTTTGAAAGCTCCAGCAATGACTAAATAATCGCCTGAGCTTCTAGGATTAGTTGAAATATTTTCTTCCACCTCATCATCATCTCCAATAATTTCATCTTCATCTCCTTCTAGCGGAATGACTTCGTCGTCGTCAGCATCCTCATCAGAAGTGGTGGAACCGGTGGCATCATTATGCTCATCCATAGGTTCGTAATCCTCATCTTCGACGTCTTCGACAGGTTTATCATCTTCATTGTCAGCGCTAATATCGTTAGCATGAATTATAGTTGTAGATTTTTTTGCGCAGGATTCTGCTTGGGTTGCCATATAGGTTAGCCCTAAAATAATGACTAAGGCTAGGATGAAATAGCTTACTGTTTTTCCCATGTTATGCTTTTTAGTGTTAGTTGTAAGTATGTTTTAATTTTTGGTGAAATTATAGATATTTTGGATAAAAAAGGAATATAAAGTTTATCTGATTTTACCTTTTGAAATAATTTTTAGAAAGTTCCCATTATCTTCATAAGAACTTCCTTCTTTTAATAAAGCGATTAAAGACATCCCCATATATCTCATATTTGAAATATAAATTCCTCGAGGTTTTTTCCACAAATAAGCAGAGCAATTATTTATTTTATAATAATCCCCCTCTATGTTTTCATACAATTCAAAAGGTAAGGTCGTTCTCCTGTTTTAGAAACATATTTTGAAGAAAGAATTTTGATTTTATCCATCAAATTAGTTCCAATGAAATCAACTTCTTTTTCAAAAAAGATGGTCTCTAATGAATCTTGATTTTTCCTCTTTATTCAAAAAAAACTCAGGATGATTTTCAACTGAAATATCTAGTAATTTACAATTTCCTTCAATTGTATTCTCCTCAGTATCACTCGATGAAAGCGAAAAAGATGGCACTAGTTGTCCAAAAAGAAAAAGTGGAAAACCTAAAAGAAATAAACTATAAAGTATTTTATTTTTCATGCTAATTTTCCCTATAGACTCAACTGCCCTGCCCCAGCTTTCACTTTCGTCTCCACAGCAATCAAAGTTCCATCCAATACAAAATGAACCATCGTTCGCACTCTCCCTTTTTGGAAAATAACTTGCAACGCAGTTTTACAAAGATGCACCCACGGAGTCATTTTCAATGCTTCATTTTTATATTGTTTTGCTTTGCCTACAAAATCACTATTTTGAATAATCACGATTCCCTGATCAGTTTCGATGACGAAATCAATCTCCGTTTCGAATAACCTTTTTTGATAAAAATGCCGAATCGGATATTTTCGATGTATTTTTTTAATAGAAAAATTCTCCCCCAAATACTCGAAAAACTTCTGTGAATAATCTAACAAGGCATTTTCGGTAATCGTTTCCGCCAATTTAAATCGCTCCAAAAAACCGCTTGCCATATCTCCTCTCAGTTGCTGATCATATTCCAAATGATCGGCCATCAAAAATGCTTTCGTCATTTTCAACAAGGTATACGTATCGGTATCTTCTGTAATTTGGAACGCAGCACCGTAATTGGTAATCGCTCCAAGTTTTCCAGTAAAATCATTAATCTGTTCTTTGGTCAGATCGATTTGATAACTTTTATGTGTTCGATTTCCTTGTCGCTCGTCCAAAAATAAAATCTGTTCTTCCTTCGGATCGGTGTGCGTAAACTCTTTTGGAAATGCTTGCACCCACGTTTCTTTGTATAAAACATCGCCCCATTCCCATTGCGTCTCCCCTGAGCTTTCGTCCAAGGCCGGTACTTTTTCATCACCATCATGCCACACCCGATTGAGCCACAATGTTGCTTTTTTCCGAGTGGGGAAAACTAAATAATCACGCGCTCGGGTAATCCCAACATACATCAATCTTGCTTCTTCTTGCAAGGCTTGTTCTCTTGCCACCTTACTCACCTCACTCGCTTCCAAGCGTTCCGCAAGCGCTGTTCCGCCACTTTGATCCGAGTAAGGATTAATCCAAAACCGCAACCATCGACCTGCTAAAATATTTTCCAAATCAATTCCAGCTGAATCCGAAACGATATGCATTCCAAAAACATCACTCCTCAATTTACCCTCCAAACTATGACAAATAACCATCGGCCATTCCAATCCTTTACTTCGATGATAGGTCAAAATATTGACGGCATCGTTACCTTCTCCCGAACCTTGCACATCCTTTTCGTTTTTTTCCAAATCATTTAACCACAACAAAAAGCCACCCAACGAAGCGGCGGTGTGCAAGCGATTGCAAGCTGCCTCATATTGCAAAGCGAAGCGACGCATCACATCCACATTGTCTAACCGTTGTTCCACTTTTCCCCAGCGAGCAATAATTCTACGCAAATCCAACTCTTCCAAAACCACATCCAATAATTCTGCACTACTCAATTCGACTGTGGTTCGACGCAACTCATTTAACTTCTGAATGTAAATATCCTCCTCTGCCCAACGAGCATGTGAGTTTTCTTTTTCTTCTAAAAAATTTAATCGGTCTTCAATAATTTCTTCGATATGCTTGCCCGAAGCAAGTTTCAAAATCTCGGCAATCGAAAGAGAATCATTTTTATTCAACATATATTTTAAGCAAGCCAAAATCAATTTGGACTCCGCCGTCGAGAGTAAACCTGTTCGAGCAATCGCAGCCTTCAACCCGGAACGATGTAGCGATTCGGCAACTGCCTGGCACTCTGCATTCGAGCGACAAAGTATGGCAATATCACCTGGCTGCATCATTCGCCACTCTCCTCCATCTTTTGGAGCGACCAACGTTTGCTTTCCCAACAATGCTCTTACGGATTCTGCGATACAGTTTTCCATCCAAGGTTTGCCCGGTAATCGATTACCTTCAATGTCTGCTTCGAAGTGCCAATGCTGAATCGCATCGCCAGCTTCGATGGGTTCGCTGTTTTTATTTTTACTATTGGGAGTCGCAATTTTAGTTCGCTTTGCCTTGAGGACAACTTGATCTTTGGGAATGTGAGAAAATGATTTGGTAAAAATGGCATTCGTTGCATTCACGAGATCTTCCCGAGATCGCCAAGAATATTCTTGAATATCTTCGGGCTTTACGCCACCTGCTTCGACCATAATTGCTTGCATCAATTTTGGATCAGCTCCTCGAAATCCATAAATCGATTGTTTCGGATCGCCTACCCAAACGGAGTGTTTCGCAATTTCAGAAAGCTTTAAAAATATCTCCAACTGAATCGGACTCGTATCTTGAAACTCATCGACCATCAATAAATCCAACTCACTTTTTAACACTTCCTGCACATGCGGATGGTCGAGCAATCGCTTGACTTGAATCTCCATGTCGATATAATCAATCAATCCACGTTGCTTTTTGTAAGCATCGTATTCTCGAATCGCTTCAATCGCAAGGTCAAAAATCTGATGAATAAATTGTTCGATGTCGTGATGAAACTGCGGAAGGGTATCATGCAATCTCGCAAGATTTTGCAGGTCTTCAATATCCTCTTTACTTTTTGCGCCTACCTTTAATTTGGACATTTTCACCCACTTGTGCCAATCCAAATTACCGCGCATATTCAACTCGTTGCGAAATACTTTTAAGGTTTCGATTCCTCCACGAGTGACTTTGGTTTCGTCAGGATTATTTTCCAAACGGTCAATCGCTTCGTTCATTTCTTTTTGCAAATCAGCATAAACTTTCGAAGGATTTTGGTCAGATTTTTCTCCTAAAAAAGTAGCAAAAGTTTCAAATGATTTCACTTTACTTTTTTCCAAAACTTCCAGGGAAAAATCATTCGAGCGAGCGACGTCCGTTAATTGTTTTACTTTTGTTCGCCAATCATATTCGCCTTTTTTATTCAGCCCTAAAATACTACTGTAGCGATCCATCTTTTCCATTCGCTCCAAATTCAACACGGTCGCCAAACTTTTATTGAACATCACTTGCTGATCTTCATCGGCAATAATATCCACCTCTGGCGACACGCCTGCTTCGAAAGCAAATCGTCGCAACAACTTCACGCCTAAGCCATGAACCGTTCCAATCAATGCATTGGTCAATTCATCTGCTTCCTCGGTCAAGCCTTCTTCGAGCAATCGTACGCGCACGCGCTCTTGCAATTCTGCGGCGGCTTTTTTGGTAAATGTGGTGGCTATAATTCCACTAGCTCGAACACCGCCTTTGAGCAATTCGACCATTTCGGAAGTCAAACGATACGTTTTTCCCGAACCAGCGCCAGCAGAAATAATCTTAATATTTAACTTCATGGAGACCCGTTTTTTGTGCAGGCAAAATTACGATTTTTTTTTCGTACTACGACGTAGAACGACTCTCCGAATCGTTGATCGTTTTGCGACTCTCTAAGTCGTTTCGTTTGTGGGGGCACGAATCTGGAGATTCGTGGGACGGGGAACGACACGGAGAGTCGTTTTACTGGTCTGCTGCGCTAATTACTTTTCCGGTGTCTAGAATTCTAATTTCGACGCGTCGATTTAAGGATTGTTCTTTTTCATTTCTGGTTTTTGGGAAAACCATTTGCGTGTTGCCGTAGCCTTCGAAAGTCAATCGTTCTTCGCCAATATTATTTTCCAACAAAAAATCATAAATCACTTTTGCCCGATTGATGGAAAGTTCCCATTCCCATTTTTGCAGTTGTGCTTTGGTTCGAAAAGGGGCATTGATGTGTCCTGCTATTTCGATTTTGATGGCAGGATTGAGTTGCATAAATCTTAAGACTTTAGGCAATTCAGGTTTTGACCTTGGCAATAAAACTGCTTGATTTCCAACATAATATAAATTCTTGATGGAAACTTTCTCCCCTACTTCGATGGGCAAAAGTGGGATTGACATCACGACTGAATTCTTTTTTGCCTTGACCATTTGCGTATCAAAAAAATAATCTTTTTTATAAATGTCAACTCCAACCACGGTATTCTCTACCACCAATTTTTCGAAAGAACCATCGAGTGCAGTCTCCAAAGAATCCTTATTATTTTTGGTATGAAAAATAACTTTGGCTTGCATACCTTCGCCCGTTTTTTTGTCGACCACTTTTCCTTTGATGATGGACATTTGGTTTTTCTTGTAAAAACTAATGACTGCTCTTCGATTTTGTTGGCGACCATCGTCAGAGATGTTTTCGGCAATTGGTTTGGCTTCTCCAAAAACAGACGTGGATACTTTCTCAGGAGAAAACTCTTGTTGCGAAAAGAAATCTTTGACGGAATTACTTCGTCTGCGAGAGAGTGCTAAATTATTTTCATCCGTTCCAATATGATCGGTATGAGCTTCGACGTGAACAAAAATATTTGCTTCATTTTTGCTACTGTCCATCATTTCTAACAATACATTTGCAGACTCGGAAGTGATGTCATCTTTTCCAAAATCAAAATACACTCGCTTTTGTAACAATAGATTTACGGAATCAAAAGGAGAGCTTTGCGCTAACGCTATTTTTCCAAAAAAAATAAAAAGGAGGGAGATTAAGATTTTTTGACTAGTCATAGATTTTATAGTATATCTGCTTATTTGATGATTAGTTGTTCAGGCTCTGGTATTTTTTTTTGTAAAAACATAATGTTAAAAATGAAGAAAGGAACATTTTTTTGTAACCAATGGCTTATTTTTAACTAGCCTTGGATTTTAAATTTAATCTATTCTGGAGGGTAAAATAATCTAGAGGCTGGCTTAAAGCCAGCCGCTAGTTGATTAGAATTGAATTATTTTACCATCTGTTTTTTTAATCGTCGCTTCTAAATGTGGTCGAATTCCTTTTTCCACGATTAGATTGACACCAAGTTTCCCAAGTTGTTTTTTGATAAATTCAGGGTTGGGATGAATTGCTTTGAAGGCTAATATTTCGCCTGCTTGCGGAAGTGTTTTGGAAGGATGAATTGTTTTACCCCAATTTAAAAAGAAAGGCATGATGCCATTTTCATTTTCCAAAACTGGTTCAGTCAATTGCCATTTTAAAATATTTCCATTGGGTTGAGTTCGAGTACCGCTTTCGATTTCCCCTAGAGAAATTTGATTTTGATTAGCTATTTTCTCTAGTTCAAATAAATCTGAATTTACTGCCGCCCAAGTCCATAACTGAGGTTGAGTTACCTGATCTGTTTTCATCCAAAGTGGTTTTGGAATATCAGGTTGAGCGGGATCTGGTGCGATGACTTCGAAGTAAATATTCCCCATGGCTAAAAGTGCATTGTGGGTTCCTCTCCCTTGGTGTTGCCCTCCGACAACTGGCCGAATACCTAATAAATTTTCAATGGCGTCCATGCCTGATTCAAGAGTTGGAGCTGCGAAAATGAAGTGGTCGATATTTGGAAGCATTATCTTTAATGGTTTGTTTTTTAATGGTGAATTGAGAATGGCCACTAAATATATTATTAGGGCTGTCATCGCTTGAAGCGCTAACAGCCCTAGTTTAATCTTTTATTTTTTTCCAGACAGAAAAATTAATTTTCTTTCTCATCTTTTTCTTCAATATTTTCCTCCTGATTGAGCCCTAATTTCTTTGCTCTTTCTTCCCATTTTTGACGAGCGAGTATCTGCATATCATCCGTTCCATCATACTCATCTACGATTTCTAAACCAAGTAAAGTTTCAATGACATCCTCCAAAGAAACGATCCCTGACATGCCTCCAAAATCTCCCACGACGAGAGCAATGTGTTCTCTTTTTTCCATAAATTGATTGAACAAATCTGGAATAGGACACTTATCATTGACCACAATTAATTCCCGCTTGATGCTACTCAACAGTTCATTATCTTTTTTCTCAATCAATGAAGCAAGCAATTGATCCTTGAGAAAGTATCCCGTGATTTGATCTTTTGTATCTTGAAAAAGAGGGACTCTGGAAAAGCGTAAATTTTTATTTTTCTCATAAAAACCTCGAATAGTTGTCGTTTCATCAGCTGCAACTACGACGGTTCGAGGAGTCATCACATCTTTAGCTAGAATCTTATTAAAGCCCAATAAGTTTCGAATTATTTTATATTCATTCTGCTTAAGTTCTCCTCCTTTTTCTGCGATGTCTGTCATTGCGGTGAAGTCAGCTCGACTGAGGACACTTTTATTTTTATCATTTTTCAAAAACTTAGTGATCAGCTGACTGAACCAAACTAAAGGATATAAAATTTTGATAATAATATTCAAAGAACGAACGGTAAAAGGAGCTAGACTTCTCCAATTATTTGCTCCAATTGTTTTTGGAAAAATTTCTGAAATATATAAAATAGCCATGGTCATCACAACCGCGACTATCACTTCCATTCCAAGAAAGAATTTAAAATATCCTAAGAAATCTATATCCCAACCCCAAGTCGAACCTTTCCAATGCTTTGCCGCTTGTGCTCCCACTCCCATCGCTCCAACGGTGTGTGCAACGGTATTCAAAGTCAGAATTGCAGAAAGTGGTCGATCAATATTTTCTTTAAATTCTTTTAATTTATTTCCAATGAAGCCTCCTTCTTTTAATTTGATCTCGGTGTAAGCGGGCGTAATACTTAACAAAACTGCTTCCCATACAGAACATAAAAAAGAGAAAACAATTGAAATACCTGCGAAAAAGAAAAGTAAAAACATATGTAATTTTTGTGATTTATAACTTTAAAGATTCTAAAAAAATCTAACAAAAGTAACAAAAAAAAGCCTTTGCCTAATATTATATTATGGCAAAGACTCTAAGTGTAAAAACACACGCTCTTTCTTTTCTTTAGGTTTTTATTCGTGTATTTCATTTGGCAAAAAAGGAGACTCCTAAATGAGGGGGAGATAAATAGGAGCCTCCAACTGAATTTCGTCTAAAGATTAAGAGTGAAGTGTTCTAAAGACCGAGGATTAGATTAATCCTAATTTTCTTAGACGTATCAGCTTTTTAGGGTGTTAAACATTTGGTTAATTCTGTACTAATTACAAAACAAACATAAGGAGAAAGTTAATTTTTTAACTTTTAGACAAAGACTTATTAAGATTCCTTGACTACTTATTTTGAATCATCCTTATTCATAACTAATTGATTGTCAATTAATTAAAAATAATAATAGCATTTTTTTTTATGCCTTCAAAAGTTATATTAAAAATTGGTTAACTCTTTAATAGAGCTATAAAGTAACGATATTGCGCACCGTTGGTGCTTGAAAAATGTGGTAACCTTTCCGTAAGCCAATTTATTTCGCCCATTTCGAGGCTTAATTTGGATCTCCATGAGACCCAAAAAGTTAATACACAATCAATATCCCTATCGACATTAACCCGTTCACCATTAAGCATCAACCATTATTTACCTTTTCCTTGGAGGAGGACGAGGCCTGTGTAGAAGAGGATTTTAAAATCCAAAGCGAGGGACATATTTTCGATGTAGAGGATGTCGAATTTTAGTCTTTGCAACATTTCTTTGACGTTGGAAGCGTAACCATATTTGACTTGTCCCCACGAAGTGATGCCGGGACGCACTTTGAGTAAGTGACGATAATGTGGCGCTTCTTTCATAATCAAATCAATATAATATTGTCGTTCAGGTCTTGGCCCAACGAGTGACATATCTCCAATCAGTACATTCCAAAATTGCGGAATTTCATCCAACCGCCATTTTCGCATAACTTTTCCCCAAGGCGTTACTCGATTGTCGTGGTCGTGGGAAAGTTGTGGCCCTTCGGATTCGGCATCGACTCGCATGGAGCGGAATTTATAAATGAAGAATGGTTTTCCATTGATTCCAATTCGTTCTTGCAAAAACATAATCGACCCATTCGAGGAAAGTCGAACTCTAATCACCACATATATCACAACAGGTAATAAAATAACCATGACCACCAAACTTGCCGCGACATCGATAATTCTTTTAATAAAAAATTGCCAACGAGGCATCAAGTATTGTTTGATTTCAATGAGCACCGCTCCGTAAACGTGATTCATCTTGACCGTACCGAGCATGATATCGTACATGTCAGGAATGATTTTTACCAATATTTTTTCAGAAAAATCATAGAGCACATCAAGAATTTCTTTGACTCGATTATGTTCTGACGTTTCGATGGCAATGATGACTTCTTCGATTTCGCTATCCTTGAGGACATTTCGGAGATGTTTTATTTTCCCTAATTTAGGTAGGTGTGAGGAGAGTTCATTTTTGCTTTTTCCATTACTGTCTATGAATCCGATAAAGTTATTTCCTAAGCCTTTTTCTCTTGAAGTTATTTCATCATAAAGTTCGAGGGCATTTTGATTTCCACCGATGACTAAGGTTCGATAAGTGACCAGACCACTTTTTAATTTACGACTCGCTCTAGTCAATAAAATCATGCGGAGAAAAACCGTAAATCCGAAATGCAAAAATAATAAGGTAAAAAATGAATTATAATACGTTTTATAATCTCTCACAAAATCATCTAAGATCAAGGTAAAAAACAAAAACAAAACACCAAAAAATGCTAAGAAAAATGTCCTCGTAAATGTTGCCAAGCGAGACATCCGATAGACATCATTATACTGATCAAAAATGGAATAAAACAGTACCCAACAAATCGGAATAATGATGACGCCTAACCAAAAGTTTTCATCTTGAAAAATCGTTGCATCCACCACGGCACCTTCCACATTTTTTCTATAAATATAAAAACATGCCCACGCCAGCATTGCCGTCAAGAAATCGGCAAGCCCATAAAAAAACATATCTAAGCGTCGCTGTTGCTTCATTATTTAATCAAAAAATTAATGTCGTTTTTGTAGTCTAATTTTAATCTACTTTTCAATTTGTATTTCCCACTCTATCCGATTGCTGCTCTGAACTCTAATCATCAGGAAGTTCCATCACTTTAATATTATCAATTAGGTAAGTTGAAGTAGCTTGCCCTGCTGGAAGTTGCGCTCCAAAAAGAACTCTAAAATGCTTAAATCGACTACCATAACCAACTAATTGATTGGTCAAATCGATATAGACTTTATTCCAATCAGACTTAGGATTGAGGGCAAAAAAGTAAGTTAATACTGGAGTTGAATTAAGATTCTCATATCCCAATAATGCAATTTGAAGGATTCCTTCATTTTTATAATGCATTTCCATTATCGTTAAATCTCCCTTAGTTGGTAAATCCATAAATGAAGTAGCTACTTCTAGCTTCGGATTATCTTCATCCAAAACAAATTTACAAGAACTCCCGTCAAATACTTCCGAGGGGACTGAAGTTATAGAAGTATTGATTAAAATAGAAGTGTCAATCACTTCATTCAAGGTATTACTATTAGCTTCAAAATTTTCTGTATAATGGAAAAATACGCGCGAATTATATTTAGTAATTGGTTGAATAGTATCGATCACATTTGGAGCTAAATCAACTTCTGCTTCATACGTAGTTAGTAAAGAATATATATTAGGCGTTACTCGAATTCCATTTTCCAAAATCCCAGGTGAAATAGTTAATTTGGTATTTCCATCCGCAATAATCGGAAGGGTCGCAGGCAATTCATACACTCCTAAAAAATCTCCAGTTCCAAGATCACTTATCCAGGCATCTGTAATCTGTTGTTCCTTGGTTCCTTGATTCCCATTGCTATTTACATTTACGGTGAATGGTTTGATATGAATATAAGCAGGAATCGGCTCCTTATCTAAATCACAACTCCCGATAAAAAACAATACAATTACAAATAAGGAAAGCTCTATTTTTTTCATAATCTTTTTTTTAGCTGTTGGTAAATAGGTTTACCTATTGCCATTTTTTTCAATAGTTTTAATAATTTCATGAGCCATTTTTAATGCTCGATACCCATCGTCGATACTGACTTTTGGTTTTTTATTTTGCAAAATACTTTCTGCGAAGGTTTCTAATTCTAATTGAATCGCATTGACCGGTTCTATTTGAGGCATATCAATGTGAATATGTTTTTTTCCTTTCGCAGTTTGTAAATCCATCAAATTAGCATCCTTGGGAAGATCCGGAGAACCTTCATCGTACAACCGAATAATTTGTGTATTTTTTTCTAAAAAATCCAAACTAATGTAAGCATCAGGTTGGAACAATCTCACCTTTCGCATTTGCTTCATGGAAATTCTACTCGCCGTCAAATTCGCCACACAACCATTTTCAAACTCCAACCGAACGTTCGCAATATCAGGTGTATCACTTACCACACTTACCCCACTCGCATGAACGCCTTTCACTTCTGAATCCACCAAACTCAACACAATATCCAAATCATGAATCATCAAATCCAAAATTACCGAAACATCTGTTCCTCTCGGATTAAAAACCGCTAGTCGATGTGCTTCAATAAACATGGGGGACAATTTGGTATTTTCCAAAGCCAAGAGCGCTGGATTAAATCGTTCGACATGCCCAACTTGCACTTTGACACCATGCTTTCGACAAGCAATTAAAAGCGTTTCCGCTTCTTCAACTGTATTACATAAAGGCTTTTCTATAAAAACATGTTTACCATGCTCAATGGCTTGTAAGGCTAGTTCAAAATGCGTAATCGTAGGAGTTACAATGTCCACTACATCAACTAATGCCAGTAATTCCTCTACTTTCTCAAATCGTTTAACTCCTTGACTTTCAGCTATTTGCGCAGCGTTTTCATCATTTGGGTCAAAAAATCCAATCAGCTCAAAGCAGTCAGTTTGTTGAATACATTTTACATGAATTTTTCCTAAATGACCAACACCCAACACTCCTATTTTTAGCATGTTTGTTTTATTTTATAGCATTAAGAACGCTTAACTCATTGAATCTGCGTCTTAAGAAAGTCAGCTAATCTACATTTTCGGGAAAAAAGATGATATTTAAATGGTGGTAAAATTACCAATAGTATTCTAAAATAAGGAATAGGAGAAAAATAGTTTTACAGAAAAAAAAAAGGAGTCTTTGAAAGATTTGAAGAATTTGAGCAGAAAACGAATATCCAATAACACGAAGTATCTGTATTCTGAGTTGTACATTGGTTATTCCTTGTTGGGTGTTGGATATTCAAAAAACTAAAAAAAATAGGTTGAATGGAATCCCACTCAACCTATTTTTTATTCTTTCCAAAAAAAAGAAAAATTACATTCCTCCACTATTCATCGCAGTCATGTACATTTCATTGAAATAACTAAATAATTGCTCCAATGCATTCATTTTTTTATTGGCAAAATTAAGTTTAATCTCAAAATTGTAACTTCCTTTGATTTTTTTATCCGTTTTCATCACCATACTTTCAAAACTCTGCTTACTGACATTAATCATTTTCTCAGCCATCTTATCATTCATTCCTTCCTCTTTTGCAAATGCTGAAGCAGCATTCAAAGATGCAGGAATATCCCAGAAAAATGCTCCACCGCTTTCTTTCATCAACTTTTGCTGATCCTTAGTCATTCGATCTGATTTGGAATAGCCATCTTTCAATTTACCCGTTGCCAATTCAGTATTATTGGTAATAAATAAAATTCCATCCTTCATCGTGAGGAACATATCCATTGGAAGTTCTTCCATTGGAATAGCTACTTTAAAAGCGTCTCCAACTTTAGTCAAAGCACCTGCATCCACTCCCATTTGCATAATTTTTTTCAAATCTGCTTCTCTTCCATAAGACATCATCGCCAATACCTCTGGCAACATTTGTTGCGCTTCCACTTCCACTTTGTTAAAGTCATCATCGTATTGAGTTTTCTTAATCGTAAACTCTCGCATCCCCGTTACTGCAAAAACCATATCTCCTCGAATGATTTCGTACAAGCCTTTGGCATCCATTTCCAAGCCCATAGAATTCACCGCACCCAATGCCATTCCTTCCATTGCTTCTCTCGTCATGCCCATTTCTTTAATCATTGGATCAAACATTTGGTACATTCCATCTGCAAAATTTTCGGTTTTCATCGCTAAAGAAAAATAGCCCATCAAATTGTTCTTTGGCAAATACTTGAAGAAGTTTTTGTTCAAATCTCCCTCCATCATTTTAGCAAGCATATCTGTTGCTTTTGGATTCACGTACATTTTAGAATCCATCACCACAGCTCCGTCATTGAAATTCATTTCTACCAAGTAATCAGTATCCTTGTACAATTCTTTCATTGAGGTCATCATTGCATCCATGCCTGGAACACCTGCCATATCATTGCCAGCCATTTGCATATCCATTACCCAATTGTAATCCATCCACATCCGCATATCGCTCTTTCTACCTTTGGTCGCTTTGTTGAATCGCACATCAGTCATGATAGAATTTTTCGGAGTTCCATTCAATACTTTTTTGACAAAACCATCTACCACAGATTGGTCAGTTCCAGCATTTGGTTCTCCACCTACGAGAATTCCTACTTTATCATTCCAAGCGAAAGTAGCTCCGTCGTCAGTCATGGTTTGGAATTTTCCCGTCATGCCCATCACCGCACCTTTTGCTTCTGGTAAAACGGTATTTTTAAAAAAATTCGAAAACTTCTTGCTATCAGAAATATTAAATGCGAATCCAAAAAAAGAAGATTCTTTAGAAATATTTCCAAACATATAAGTCTCACTCATCACATCAATTCCATAAGCAGCTGGGTTTTTTAATGCTTCGGCAAGTTCTTTACTTTTTCCAGACATCTCTTTTTCGAATTCTTTCATTCCCTCTTTGTAGAAGTCAAATTCTTTTAATTTGTCAAAACTAATTTTGTTATCCAAATTAGCTAGATCCATACTTACTACAAATGATGCATCACTTGGGATATATTGTTTTAAGTCTTGGGCTTGTACACTCATTGCTGCGACAACGAGTAAAAATAATAGGGCAGTTTTTCTAAAAAATTTCATCGAGTTGGTTTTTAATAGTTTATGGTAAAAAAAATAATTTAGTGTTGACGTCTCCATG
>Ga0115005_10000356_pt1 | contig 35019 bp, 26 predicted proteins | sample ArcOceMetagenome_FD_87163 | JGI IMG/M metagenome (GOLD analysis project Ga0115005, IMG submission 87163) | Marine eukaryotic phytoplankton communities from Arctic Ocean - Arctic Ocean - Greenland ARC118M Metagenome | ecosystem: Environmental > Aquatic > Marine > Oceanic | place: Arctic Ocean... | reverse complement strand
TAGCTCAAAATTCCATGGTTCTCGACATTTGCCTCGCCTTGTTCAGATTGTTGACGACGACAGTGTTACTTTTTACGTTTCAGGCTTGACCAACAGGCAGTGGAGCTTAGCACGGCGTCCTCGAGAGATGTGATTTCACAATCAGAAAATTTTGAGCTCAGAGTGTCAAACAATAGTATGTTGCACGGCGTTCTAGTGTGAAAGCCACAATCGCAGCCGTCGCTGGATCATTTACATCCGTTCCTCTTGGAATTTTGTTTCGTGCAGCAACAATTAACCATTTTGACGTCAGTCCAATTTCTTTCCTTGCATATTTTAATGAGGAATATTTACTTGTGGTGTCCTTTGTTTGTCGCATGTTTGTTGTATTTAATATGTCTTTGAACTGGGAGGTTGGGGAAAATTCGAAACTTCACCATTTGGCTCGATTGATTCTGTGGCGGATTTTCGGTACCATCTCATTCTCAAATCCGAAAATGTAGTACGTTTGCAGTAGTGGAAGAAAAGAGAAGTGTACGAGTTGAGAGTAGGAGAAAAATGAAAAGTTAGAATCTTCACAAATAACCTGCTTACGTAAAGTAAACTATCAATGAACATCCCAACACCCCAACCTGCGCCAGGAATCAATCAAAAGATTAGCTAATAATATTGCGCGATATTGGCCCATGTGATTTCCCGCCCACAGTGTCCTCAGACCATTACCTATGTACAAGAAGTACGTATGTACCGAAGAGTACACCACGTATTCTGTCAGAAACTGTTTATATAAAAAGAGACTGGTGACTCACTGATTCCGGGTCATCAATAAAATGAAACACATTCCTTTTTTTAATAAGAAAAAGACGTTGTGACGTCCACTGTATATATTGTATGTTGTTCTTCTTGGTGTCTCATTAGCTGTGTCATCCCATTTGTATGAAGAGTGTTCTCTTTTGCAACGAGTCCTCAGAGCCAAGATAAAAGTGTCATAATGTTCAAGCCTATCATGCCTGAAGGAAGCATGGATGAGAATAGTACGATTGTAGATAGATTTGCAGGGGGCATGGTGTTACATGAAAAGTCATCAACATATGGAGGACCTGTTGTATCTAGTGCATCACGATCAGCAGATCAGGGGAAGCCACAAAAGATTATGATATCGAGGCACCAACTACTAGTACGTCCAAAAGAAGAACATCATCGTCGTGCTGGTCAGAAGGATGGGAGAAAGTCTGAAAAGATCCTGGTATCAAGGCACCAACTACGTCGACCCAACAACGAGGTTAAAAGGACCAACAGTAGTTCCGAATCCATCCTGGTCCGGAAAATTCAAAACAAAAGTATGCGCTCGTCATACGGATCCACTGGGCAAAGCTTGAAGAACCTTAGGAATTCTACAAGAAGCTTTACATCTGCTAGCAGTAGCATGAATAGCAACAACGAGGTTAAAATGTCCAAAAGTAGTTCCGAATCCAGCATCCTGGTCCGGAAAACTCAAAACAAAAGTATGCGCTCGGCATACGGATCCACTGGGCAAAGCTTGAAGAACCTTAGGAATTCTTCAAGAAGCTTTACATCTGCTAGCAGTAGCATGAATAGCATCAACGAGGTTAAAAGGACCGAGAGTAGTTCCAGATCCATCCTGGTCCGGAAAACTCAAAACGAAAGTATGCGCTCGTCATACGGATCCAATGGGCAAAGCTTGAAGAACCTTAGGAATTCTTCAAGAAGCTTTACATCTGCTAGCAGTAGCATGACTACCAACAACGGGGTTAAAATGACCAAGAGTATTTCCGGATCCATCCTGGTCCGGAAAACTCAAAACGAAAGTATGCGCTCGTCATACGGATCCGCTGGGCAAATCTTGAAAAGAAGCTTTACATCTGCTAGCAGTAGCATGAAACGAAATGTTTCATTTGATAAAGTGTCAATCAGAGAATATCCTCGATGTGTTGGTGATAACCCTAGTGTCACCACTGGACCACCCATATCGTAAGTACTACTTTTGTCTCTTATCTGTGTACCTTCAATATCAGCCATACAAAGAAAGAGTTACTACGTGTACTCCTCGTATTAGATGTAATAATTTCCCAAATTATCCCTTGCACATGATCTTTACTTACCATTATTTTACTTGCTTGTCATTTGCCTCATAGAATGGAATGGGATCATCAACGCTCTGAAGAATATACTGTGAATGACTACGAGGGTAATCGCACACCCGCAAAAAAAGTGAAGATAATCAAAGGACAAGATCGTTTAAATTTGCTAACCTTTGAATGGAGAGCCAGCTTAAATGACATTTTAGATGCTAACAAAGAGACAAGAATCATCCGACAGCAACGGGAAGAAACGAACATGCAGAGTCGGATACAACAAGGTGTAGAAGAATTTGTAGAATATGCAGAGGGCTCCTTCCCGAAGTTTTTTATGAAAATTAACGAAAGGAAAAGAAAGAAAGGCGACTCGACTGAAATGACGGCATTTCGTTTATAGGTTGATCTCAAGCACTGCATGTGTATTGATGGGCGTGCAGAATTTAGGTAAACTAGATGGATTATTTCTATTTTAAACTCAGTATCATTCAACTCTTCGTCTCTTGTATGATCCGAATCTAAATGCACCAAAGACCTTGCTCAAAATTCCATTGTTCTCGACATTTGCCTCGCCTTGTTCAGATTGACGACGACTGCGTTTCTTTTTACGTTTCAGGCTCGACCAACCGGCAGTGGAGCTTAGCACGGCGTCCTCGAGAGATGTGATTTCACAATCAGAAAAATTTGAGCTCAGAGCGTCAAACAATAACGTTGCACGGCGTTCTAGTGTGGAAGCCACAATCGCAGCCGTCGCTGGATCATTTGCATCCATTCCTCTTGGTATTTTGTTTCGCGCAGCAACAATAAACCATTTTGACGTCAGACCAATTTCGTAATGAATCTTTTGTTGGGCGTGCCTCCCGACAATTACTGGGTCTCTGATGCCTTTAATGATCCCATTTATCTCATTGAGCGCCACTGCTTTATTGGGGTGCATTACTTTGAATATTGCTGACATAGTGTAACCCGGCTTCAAAGGGTCGTGGATTGCCTCCATGTCAACTGTGAATATGCTCTGATGCAAAAAAACCTGAATTGCAAGGATTCAAAGTATGAATGATAAAAATGAGGCATCTCAAGTGGGACATTCGTCTTTTTCAAAACCACACATACGATACGCACCTTATTCAATCCATATAACGGAGCACATAATTTTGATTCAGGAAGTCTCTCGTCCAAAAACAACAGACTTCCCACACGACTCTGTCTAGCCAAAACTATTTGTGTAAAAAACTGTTTCTCCCTGTTTTCAGTGTCAAAAGCCTCAAGAGTCTTCCACTTAATCCGCCTACACAAACATTGGAATATTGTACCAATCATGAATGCGTTGTCGCCAGGGTTAAGGTCAGGGTTGTCGCGAGCTTCGGGGCTAGGGTAGGAATGCGTTGTGCCATTTACAACAAGAGAACGTGGTATTCGCCTCCCTGCTAAATCATTCTGCTCTTCAAATGTGTCATCGGCCCTGCCTCTCACGAAGCGCCGATACAGCTGGTGTGCACCCGTCTGTCTTGTTCGTACAGCATTATCACTGAACTCGGAGGCAAGTATCTGTGTATCATAGACTAGAGGAAAGTATCGATGAAGCATTTTCTTTGCTTCCTCATAGGTAGGTGGTAGTTTATGCCTTTGAAAATGTGTCAATAGAAACAAAAAGTCCATAAATCCATTGTGCAAGACCATTGGCACCCGTCGCTGTTTCAAACAAGCTTGTTTCGTCAAATCTGCGCCACTAACAGGGGTTATACCACCTGTAGATGCCAATACCGATGCCGATGCCGAATCGTCAGCATTATCCTCAAACTTGGAACAAAAATGTAGATATTCCGAATCAAAATCTCCAATCTGTCCCAACTCTCCTCTACACGCATCACTCAATGCCTTGAACACTCTGGTGAACCCAATTTTTTCCTCGTGCATCTTTTGCCACGCAAATTTTTTCCTCCTCGCATCCCTAATTTTTTTCTCATCGTCGTTCAGCCTCACCACTACCTGTTGATTATCATTCTCGTCCCAATGCAAGGACGGATATTCAAATTCGATCTTACCCCTGAGACACCTGCGGAGTGATTCCTTTTTCGGAAAAGGAATAACTTTGACAATACCGATCCGTTCCTCTTGCTCTAGTGACATATTATCACTCAGTGGTACACTAGGTTGCAAGGCTGCCTGATCAATCCATTCCCTCAAATTCGCCATGGCACGGGCAATAAAGGCTATATCGGAGGGATCCGTCGGTTCCTCCCATTCCGTAACTCTTGAACCATCACCATTACGTGCACCATCATTATCAGCATTGAGTCCGATACCGAATCCGTTGGCATTACCATTACCATTTGAATGCTTATCATGATCCAATTGAAACTGCCGCAGAATCCCTTCCGCCTGATCAAGCGTGGTATACGGAATACCATTCTTCATCCACTCATTAAAATCCAATTCCTGCGGTACATCCTCATCTTGTAGATCATGAGCATTTCCATTTCCACGTCCATTTCCGGACATCTGTACGATACTAGCTGGGCTGAGTACAACTTCCCTCGATGAGGAGTTGGAAGATGGAAAGAGAAAGAAGTTATATTTGCGCACGTGGAATTCGGGCGGTTCGGATCTTTGTCGCGCCCCAGCTCGACGGGGGTTACGATTGCGATTGCGATTACGGTTTCGATCGGGATTACGGTGGGGGATACGAGGGCGGATTCTATGGTGATTGTTGTCGTGTTGTTGATCCCCTTGGTTGCCGTTGCCGTCTGGTTCGTTATCGTTATCGTCGTCGTTATTACCATCGCCGTCGTTATCACCATCACTACCACCGTCGTTGTCATCATCGTCGCTATCGCTGAGTTGTTCTGAAGATGAGCTGGAGACATAACTTGCATCATCACTCTCATCATCACTAAAAACGCGATCGTTGTTGTTGTTGTTGTTATGGTGGTCTCCATGATTGCCATTTTGCAGTGGCATAATATTCTCTAGATTCTGTGCATTAATTATTTGTTCGCTATCACCACCACCATCATTATAACCATCACCATCATCCTCATGTGAATGATTTATATTCTCAATGGTACTAATCCTTTCTTCAGTAGAAATAACTCCCCTAATTCTCTTGGCATGTCGTCTAAAATCAGGGTTTTCATGAAAGAGACATATCCCTAGCTGTATAATGGAATATCTTTCGGGTGAGGTTTTGAGTTGTGCGTATCGCTCGCATGGTTGATCGAATTTGGAGGGCCGCGATGCGTTGGGTATATTGAGCCCTGTTAGCTGGAGGTTGAGTGTGAAGAATGCTGCGGTTGGTAGTTTCTGGATTAGATTGTTGCTTTCCTGTGAAATGAAATTGTTGGATTGAGATGAGAGGCCATGTTTCTCATTAGATTAGATTTTTTGACGTGACAATTTTATTGCAAGTGTTCATGTGAAGGGTACTGGTACTGGTAATGAAATGATGATTCAATTTTTGAACATCTATATCAACCTACAACAACGAATATACGATAGTCAACTTAATAGTCAACACCCTACAGTAGACTGCACTGGTCAGCTTTTATCCATTCTCGAATGAATCATTTCAAAAATCGTCAGCTCTTGCTCTGTCCTGCACTAGAAATACGCACCTTGAGAAAGTTCTGTTGATTGACTAGCATAGTTCTTGACTGACTCGAATCGACTCTGCCTGATCTGACTAGCTTACAGTACTTCACTCGATTGATCCAATCTGATGTCTGATGAGAATAATAAAACAGTAAATTATTTTCGCTCCACTTTGTTTTGCTGCCGTGTAAAGTGCATGTATGGTCAATGATAACCCTGTGGATATATATACAATTCGATGTATGTAATCACGAATAGACTAATTCGATTAGTAACCGGTGCTGTTGTAATGTGATTGATGGATGATGGATGTTGCTCGTTGCTCATTGCATGTTAGTGTTCTGAGTTTGAAGGGATTGTTGGGATTGTTGGGATTGTTGGGGGGGGCCTCGATTCGAGATCTATGCTCTAACCCCCACTCATTTTTCACAGCTAGCTCTTTCTCTTTTCTCCCTACTTGTTTTCCGTCTCGTTCGTTTTTTTGTGCTCTTGCCACCACAAACACAAACACACCAACTTGAAGATAAGAGGAGCTGCAACGCGAAAAAGCTTTTTCCTGCATTCATTCGTACAAAGGGCTTCAATAGACTTTCAAGGATTGCAAAGCAGCGGACTTCAGTTCACACATCAAATTCTCCATCATGGCACAAAATGGTGACACAGATCAACAGGTACGTGTTGTTTCTGATCATCAATCATCAGTCTTGTCTTTGCAAAAAAAGGCGGTCTTGCTCCATTTTACATTCGGCCTTTCAGGTCACGAATGTTCCGAACCATACACGGTTGGGCACTTTGTTTCAAACTCTGTTTCCCGCTTTATTTTCACAAAATCATGTTGAATGTTTCTCACACATCCATCCTATCGTATCGTTACGTATCCCTATTTATCCCATCCCTTACAGATCGAAATGTTCAAGGTAAAAAAACTGATCAAAAACCTTCAGGCAGCACGCGGAAATGGAACCTCCATGATCTCCCTCATCATCCCCCCCGGCGATCAAATCTCCCGCGTCAACAAAATGCTTTCCGACGAATACGGTACCGCATCCAACATCAAATCGCGCGTAAACCGTCTCTCCGTCCTCGGAGCCATTACATCCACCCAACAGCGTCTCAAACTCCACAATAAATGCCCCAAAAACGGTCTCGTCATGTATTGTGGAACAGTCATTACGGATGAAGGAAAGGAAAAGAAGGTCAATATTGACTTTGAACCATTCAAACCCATCAACACCTCGCTCTACCTCTGTGATAACAAGTTCCACACTGAGGACCTAAACGAACTCCTTATGGACGATGAAGCATTCGGATTCATCATTATGGACGGTAACGGAACTCTATACGGTACCGTGCAGGGAAGCAACCGCGAAGTATTGCACAAATTCAATGTGGACCTTCCCAAAAAGCACGGACGCGGAGGACAGTCTGCTCTCCGTTTCGCCCGTCTTCGTTTGGAAAAGAGGCACAATTACGTTCGTAAGGTCGCAGAAATGGCAACGCAGCTCTTTGTCACCGATGGATGTAGGCCCAATATTCAGGGATTAGTTTTGGCCGGTTCGGCGGATTTCAAGTCTGAGCTCATGCGTTCTGATCTTTTCGATAATCGTTTGCAGAATATTGTCATTAAAATGGTGGATGTTTCGTATGGGGGTCTGCAGGGGTTTAATCAGGCGATTGACCTTTCGGCGGATACGCTTGGCGAAGTGAAGCTGATGAAGGAGAAGAAGTTGCTTCAAAAGTATATGGATGAGATAAGTTTGGATACTGGCAAGTATTGTTTTGGTATTGAGGATACTTTCAAGGCGTTGGATTTGGGAGCAATTCAGCACCTTATTATTTGGGAAAATTTGGACGCGGAGAGGATGGTGCTGAGAAATAATAGTACGAGTGAAGAGACGGTCGTTCATCTGACGAAGGATCAGCAGGAGAATGACAACCACTTTCATGATCCCGAGACTGGAGTTGAATTGGAAGTGATTGACAAAGAATCTCTCGTGGAATGGTTTGCAAACAACTACAAACAATTTGGATGTAATTTAGAATATGTGACAGATCGTTCTGGAGAGGGTACTCAGTTCGTTAAGGGGTTTGGAGGAATCGGAGGAATACTGAGGTGGAAGGTTGATTTTATTGAAATGTCGGCTTACGATGAACAGGGTGACGATAATAGCGATGACGATAGTGACGACGACGAAGGTGATGACTATGGTTTTGATGATGGTGATTTTGGATTCTAAGCCGTTCACAATGCGCGAGAGAAATAAATAAAACTCGCGACGACTACAATACGTCTTTATTCCTTCGCTCCGTCAAAATTCAAAATGACTTGGACCATTCCAAGATAAATGCGTCCTTGCCTTTTGTATCAAAAACGCTTGATAAAACATGACTTCCTTTCAAATCAAAATGATGAATCTTACCCGATGATTCCTTGCACTTGTTTTTCAATCCGTCCACAAGTTCCACACCATCATCATGCAAGGGGTCCGCAGTCGCTGTAGCAATAAGAATCTTGGGAACACGATCATCCTCAAGGCTAGGAAGGTCCACTTGAGGACAAATAAGTCTCCAAAACATTGCGCCATTGTAGTTGTCGTCGTCGTTGTCGTCGTTGTCGTCGTCATCTCTACTGTTACTATTATACAAATCGGACCATACGCTGCTATCCAGTGCCTTCTGCATGGCACCCTCCACATAAAAATCAATGCTTCCGTCTTGCTTCTCATCCAATTGAAGATATGCCGACCAACACCATCGCAAAAACTCTACCGGACACGCTCCTGAAGATTTGGAATTGAGATGATAACTCAAAGAATCGGCACGGGGTTGAGTCATGGGAACATGGACCATGATAGACGTGACCCCTCCAAACGCTCGATAGGTTTCCAAACCGACGACTGCGGATAGATTTCCACCTGCGGATATTCCACCAATGTGTAGATTTAAGGAAGGATGGCGCTTGATCAAAAATGATGATGCTGAAAGGCCATCGATGACAGCAGCAGGGAATGGATTTTCGGGAGCCAATCTGTAATTGACTGACAATACCACAATGGGTGGCGGTGCAAGTGGTGATGGGGAACAATTTTCTTCTTTCGCAGTACGTGTACTTGGTGGACTACACGTACTACCACCAGTTCGTTCCAACAATTTCTTGGATAGTTTTATGGCAGCCACTATACTTTGATTATCAGTTCTTGCATTCCCAAGCACAAGTCCACCACCATGGAACCATAGCAAGAGTTGGGACGATTCGTGGAATACAACATATTCCATTCTACACGGCTTAAAGCGTCGAAACCCATGATCCTTCAACTTCTTAGCATCCTCATCAGACCCAGGCTTTAGTTCAAGTTCAATCCCAGATTGAATGGCAGATGCAGGACAAGTCAAATCCACAAACAACTCGGGTCCATTGTCTTGGGGCGGTGCTGTTGGGTGTGTGGGGACTAATCCAAACAAGGAAAGAAGAACCTGATCATTTCGAGGAATTGTGACTGTACCAGAAATTAGAATATCGTCTGATTTCTGTTTATGTTTTTGAATTAAACTGTTCCATTCCTTGCAGCTCGTTTGGAAAGGAGGTTCTTCCATCGTTGCCAATTTGGCTCGAAGGGATGCAATAGTCTTTCTCATGCCATGATTTTCGCTCTTGTTATGGGAAGGATGTTGGGCCAAGTCAGCCACTGGTAAAAAGAAGGAAATAACGGAGGATATGATCTTATCAATGACGGTTTTCTCAGGATGGTTATAATTTCGAAAGGGTTGTTCCCTCTTCTTCTTGTGATGAGAAGTATCATTATCATCGATTTCTTCAGAAGAGTTATTTCGGAACTTCCAGACAAGACATGTCGCCACCATACCAATGATCGTACTACTGCACGCAGGGACAATGGATGTTGTTTCATCTGTCATTCTGGCTGTGGTCTTTCAAGCAGCTTCTCCTTTCTTTATAATAGTTCTATTCGTGCGTTACGTGTTACGTCTCATGTACACCGCACAACAAATCGTATTTCAAATTTTATGTTCGAATTTGGGGCTGAGTGAGTGACTGGTCGGAGAGAATTCTTGTTGTGTGATACCTTGGTGATACACTGAGAAATAGCTGGCTGGTGGGGGGAGTTTTACAAAAATCAAATCTAAATACCCTGAAAACAAATGTCACTACCGTTATTGACCGGGGGGGCACGGCATAAAGGTATTTGGTTAACTGGCGGTTATAGCTACATTAGACTGACTACTAGGACTAACATAACAGTGTCTATTCCAATATATAGTACATAACATAGATAGATAGTCTCACATTATCCGTGTAGGAAAGGGTTGACTAAGAAAACGAACCCGCGCGCCATTCGAACCTGAAACCGCACGCACCTACTACAGCAGTAGGTAGGTGCGTGCGGTTTATCTACATTGACATTACACCAGGAAGGCCACACAGACAAAAGAACTTTGAAGTTACAACAAGAGGTATGATACCAAGATGATACATTGAACTATTGATCGCATAAAAGCCTTTGCAAAGATCCCAAGACACTGCAAGGCGATAGCATTTGGTCAAATTGAAACAAGGTCTTAATGATATGGATACCAGTGCGTGCAGTCGTATGCACAATCTGCATCATTGCCTTCAGTACCGCTGGTATTGGTATTGATTCCAGTACAAATTCATTGACAGCTTTTGCTTTTTCACCCAGTCCAAGTCGACACGTACACGTGAATGTGAATGTTCCCAACAATGTGAACAATATTCATACTTTTTCATTGGCACCAAATAGTAATAGTAATATCAATACGAACACATGTATTAATACCGGTACGAGTACGAGTACAGCATTGAATGGAATCCGAGGATTTCGATCCTGGTTCGAATCCCAATTCCCAGATGCAATGACCACCATCCAACATCCTCACAATTTCAAAGCAAACAACCAACAATCACAATCAAACCAACAATCAGCACAATCACAATCACAACCACAATTCCAATCCGAAACATTCCATCACGTGTTAGTGGACATGAACCAACTTCTACACGTCACTCTCCGACGATCCCGGTCGGAAGGACACGCACTTACGCTCCTCATCCAAGAACTTGACAAATGCATGGACATTGCCTCACCGACCAAATCCATCGTGTTGGCGTTTGACGGACCTCCAGCTGCTGCCAAACTCGCAACGCAGAGGAGAAGACGATATGGGACTGTGATTAGGGCTGAGAGGAAGAAAGCTAGATTGGAATTGTTGAAAAGGAGGGGTGTCCTACCGGAAGGTCACGAGAATGTAAATGATGCATCCGGTGTTAGTGGTAGACGCGGTGGTGGCGGTACAAGTACTAGTACTAGTAGGGCTGGGAGAAATCGTAATCATAAGCGCAAACGCAACAAGGCGGAGAAGGAAGAGGAAACGCTCAAAATCACCCCCGGGACAGAATTCATGGACAGAGCGCACGAAGCTGTTCTCTACTGGGCATGGCAGCGGCTGGACAATTCCAAAGGCAAGCTGGCCAAGTGCCGGGTTTACATCAGTCCATCCACCGTTCCGGGGGAGGGGGAGGTGAAACTTTTGGACTGGCTGATTCAAGCCGGGAACGAGGAGAGGGTGGTGAGAGTTATGAAAAAGAATGGGGAGCTGGAGAACGAGCGGATTTCCAATAGGTCCAAAATTGTGAAACCGGGTGAGAGTGTGGCTATTTTGGGGGGGGATTCCGATTTGGTGCTGGAGGCGTTGGTCGTTCCTCCGACGATTACGCATAATGTGTTTGTGATCCTTCCTGCGGGGGGAAGAACGAGTTATGTCATTTCGTTGTGGGAGACGACGCTGACGTTGGGAAAATACCTTGGGGAGAGCTTTGATGCGGCGGATATTATGAGAGTGAGGACCGATTTGGTACTGTTGCTTATCATGAATGGGAATGACTATTTGCCAAAATTGAGGGGGAGTGCTGGGTTTAATAAATTGTTTCACACGTACTTAAAATTGCTAAAGTCGTGGCTCAAGGAGGAAAAGGATCGACCGCCCTATTTGGTAGATCCAGATGGTAGAATGGAATTCAATCTCCCTTTTTGTATTGCCTATTTTCAAATGTTGAAGAGTATGGCTCCGAAGCATCTTTCTCAACCGTCAGAAATGATTCCGAATCATAAGAGTATCACGCCATTGAGCCAGTTATACAGTATGGTGGTGAGTTGAGTTGAGGTCCTTGGTATTTAACCGTATCATACAAGCCATATTCCTTTGTATTTTGAGTCAATGTTAACTTTAAAATGTCTACTGTATGCTCCACAGGATGCTGGTTTTCTACCTCAACCGGCAGAATTTGAACGGGTATCAATACCACAAAACGAAGAGAGGGAAATACTAAGGCTGGTGTTGGGACAAGAAGGATCAAATAATAAAAGAATAGAGTACGACTTGGAGCATCGCATTTCAGCACGACCGATGAAAAAGGCAAAACAAATTTTGGCGAATATGGCACTCGAGAATTTGTTGGGAAAAGATTACATGGACCTTAATGATTATTACGTCGGGGGTAAGAATGATGAGGATGATTCCAATGTTGATGATGACGACTTTGATTGGGTTGATCCTATCGATGATAAGATTTATTCGTGGGAGGTACGTACGCATATTTGTAGCCTACCGGGGTATTCTATAAAGTTCAGGTCACGGTGGCAACCTTCAATTTTTTATTTCATGTTGTGTAAACTCAATTTTTCCGCTTGCATTCAAGATTGATCTCCCTGCAGCCAGTAGTGTAGATGAATATCTGAAAGGTCTACTATGGAATCTAGCAACCTATCAAGATGGCGTATGCTCCGATTATGGTTACAATTATGGCCGACGAATGTCACCAACTGCTGAAGAAGTAGTGTCCTATTTTGAGAATGCACAGAAAACGAAAAAACGTGTCGATCGAGCAAATTTGTTGGGAGATGAGTTTGTGATGCCACTAAATGCAGGTTTATCATGTCTTGCAGCATTACCATCTCAGGTGGACAATTTGATACCTCAACCCTATCAACAGTTATCAGTGGATAATAAAGTTGAGGATATATTTGGTCGTTGTATGGATCCAGATAATAATGTGTTTGATATGGCACTTTTTGAGAAATTGTGTTCCGATGCAATTCGCGAATCTAATGTGCCAAAGCCAAAGAAGAAAAAACCTTCCAAGAGATCCAACTTGAGACAGGTTCGAACGGGAGATACATTCTGGACAGTGATTAACAGAGTTAAAAATCCCCTAGTGCATCCCTTTGAGCCCCCGGCGCCCTTCAGTGACAGACTTTCGTATCTAAGATTCAATCCTCGCATAAAGGCCAGGCACATCATGGCTCGTTCTAGACCACGGTGGTTACGCGATGAAGGTTCAGAGAACAACGGTTCAAATAGAAGTGGCTATAAGAGAGCATTAGACACCAATCACAGCGATATGGGCGAGCTCCTTGTAAATGCTTTGGGCGACGACACATGCCTGGAAGATGTAGGCTACAAGACAGTGTACCAGTCAAAAGTGAGCGTGAGCATCAAAATGAATACAGACAATAAACCGAAAGATAAAGCTCAGAAAGGAGTCGCGACTGTGGCGTCAAATAGCCCCCCTGCTGTTTTCGAAGAAGAAACTATTGAATCTGAAACAATGAGATTGAAAAAAAACGGTTTGAACATTTCTGAGAAGCGAGTCTTGAACGCTGAGAAATTCAATGCACTCCAATGTCTACAGCAGCTGCATGACGCAAATTTAATTCGTGAACTTACTTGGGATTATCAGTCATCATCCAAATCAAAGACTGCCTCTGAAAATCCTAATCTATACGAGGAGGTTATGGTTTCCATCAAGGTCTTTGATGACGACAGTTTCGTACTGCGACAGGATCGAAATACCAACATATTGCCACGAAAGCTCGTTAAACACTCAATGGCATCCGACGCCATGACAAAAATCTTTGAGAAACACGGAGACTGGTCAAAAATGACAGTCAAAGATCTGAAATCTGTCTTAAATCCTCAGCCCGCAAACACCAGCATCGAAGATTTGAACGCATTGCAATGCCTTCATCATCTAAGCGATATAAATTGCCTTGTTGTATCGTGGGATTTTCAAATACAGTCGGAAACCGTTGAGATTGTCATACTCAGCATAAAAGGAAAGGCTTTTGACGTAAAGTTGGAAGAGACTCGTCATGTTTACCAGCATTCCAAAGCATCGTTGAAACATCGCCTCGCAACCAAGGCAATGGAAGAGATCACACGAGGTAGCAACTTGGATTGGGAATTCATGACAATATCAGAGCTTAGAGATCATATCACAATATAGTCATCCTACTTCGACGCCTAAGATTATTTCAGCTGAGGATCAGTACTGTACGTATTATTTGGTATACGCGGCTCGTCTAAAAATAAATTAAAGAAATGAGGAACAAGATATTATTTCGATCATTTTTAAAATAAACGTACTGTACAGTAATGTCAATAGGCTTGAATTGTGTCTAATTTTTTGCTTTTTGCATTTGCTTTTGCAATCCATCCATACCCCATACCTTCCTGCTTTTCTAAAAAGTATATGAGATCGATTTACTCTATGATACGGTACGTGTACACGTAATTACTAAATAAATGTGCACGAGAAGTGTGTGCTTGTCGATCAGCAATACATGAACGTCAATCAATTGCAAAGAGATCGACACCGAAACAAGAAACAGTGCCACCGCAATCACATTCACCATTCATCCCTCAAGCTTGTACAAATCGTCCCTCTTCTGGTCAGCAACCGGAATGCCCTGCCTCATCTTGTTCACCTCCCCCACATCCAAATCAACCACCACCACATTCTCCTCACTACCACAAGTCCCCACAACCTCTCCCCAAGGACTCACCACAGTAGAATGCCCCCAAGCCGTATAATGCTTATATTTGCCTCCCTCAACTTCGGACTCTTCCACCCTCGCCGGACTAGCAGCTGCGACAAAACACTGATTATCCACCGCCCTCCCCCTCTGCAACAACTCCCAATGCGCCGGTCCAGTGGTCATATTGAACGCACCGGGATACACCAACAAATTGCATTTATACTTTTTGTTCAACAGGAGGGCATACTCCGGAAACCGAATGTCGTAACAAATCCCCACGCCGATATTTCCAAAGGAGGATCCGGCCGAGAAGGCGGTGAGAGTTTCGCCGGGTGAGAGGGTATCACTCTCCATGAATCGAATTCCGCCCGGTACGTCAATGTCGAATAGGTGGACTTTGCGGTGTTTTCCAATCAGTTTTCCGCTGGGTGAGATGCAGAGGCACGTGTTGTAGATTTTGTCATTGGAGAGTTCGCATTCGGGCACGGATCCTCCAATGATGTACATTTGGTGCTGGATGGCTGCTTCGAATAGCAATTTGGCAGATGGCGATGATGCCAGTTCGTCTTCGTCTTTGTTGTATTGGTAGTCGATATCGGGCAGGACTTCGGCGTATTCAGCAAATGCCGGGGTGGCGTAGGGACTATTCCAGATCTCGGGAAGGACAGCGAGGGAGGCGTCCTGGTCTTTTGCTTTCTGGAGGAATGCTTTGGCGGTTGCGTGGTTGTGTTCTTTGTCGGCTGTGACTTTGAACTGAAGGAGGGCCACCCTTGTATTGACCGTGTCCTCGTTCGGTGGTAATGTTGATGTTGATGTTGATGTTGATGACATGTTCAAATGAGATGCTGATGATGAATTGATGAACTTCCTATGTTTACTCGTGCGAGTAAGTGTCGTAGTTGTGTGTGAGCTCGTGGATCGTGACCAAGAGATAAGTGAAGTGGACAGGGGACGTCTAACGTTGAATGCTGAGGTAGAAGATGATGTTGCAAGGAATAGCGCTACTTTCGACGGTGCAAGTCTCATGGCATGGGTATGATAGGATACATTATTGTTAAAAGAAGAATTGTTTGTTCGTTGCGTTGTTGTTGCAAAAGATCCATCGTCATCTGTCGTCATGCCAAGAAAGATTGATTTGTTCCCTGTAGTTATCTTTGTCGGAATGGGTTTTCGCATTTTGAATATCTGACGCGCTTGTCTGAAGATAACAATTCAGTCAGATCAGCTGTACTAACCTCCACAAGGTCAAGATTTACAAGTAAAGTAAAGTAAAATACTGTACGTACTGTACAGCACTGTACTGTAGGTATTTTTGAATTTGTTCTCTACATTCACTTAGCAAATATTTGACCGTTCCGTCAACAGCCAAGTTTGAAAGTTCAAAGTGTATGTGTCGCAGAAACAATAAATTCAAGTGATGGATGCGATGCATGGGTGGATGGATGGCATACATGCTAAGGGGCTGCATCTGAATTAATTTAATCTGCACATACAGTAGTGTACATGAAGTGGGGAAGAGGAGGGATCGGCAATCTAAAATATAAATACACCGCCCATCTGTCATGAGGAAAATCGATGGTTGTATATTTCTAGCTGGATTCGTCCAAAATGGCATTTCTGGTGCTGGATTACATCATTTTAAAAACGATGCCCAAAATTTCCATTTGCAGTGTTTCCGAGAGATTGAGTTACGAGGTGTTCGTGTAGGAAGATTCACAATTCTTGACAAAGCTACAAGTACACGTACAAGTACACGTACAAGTACACGTACACGTACTACAAAACGGTGGCAATCCACCTCTGCATCATTGGACGTCGATGCGTTCGCCTCAATTGCAAGAAGGCCCTATGGCAAATTCCTCACATCAATATCCAGAGTATTAATAACATGTATCACCAGATTCATCATGAAGACAATGAATAAAACATATCTTCACGACGCTGGAGACAATCTAAAACTCCTCTTTGATCGTAACAATGACGTTGGACTACTCTCAATTTCAAATCATCAATCGGTGCTGGATGATCCAGGAATGTGGTGCGGTGTGATACCAATTAAGAAGCTCCGACTAGATGTATTGAGAACAATAGTGGTCGCTGAGGAATGGTTCTACATTTTGGGAAACTTTAGTGCAAATATTTTGTTTGGGCTGAATTGTTTGCCAATTCGTCGTGGCGACTTGAGAGCTTTGGAGAGGATACCTGCACTGAAAGAAATGCATCAACGATTGAATGGTATCGCAACGCATGAATCTCGTTCTTCTCGGCAGAAGAAGAAGGAATGGGCACACATTATGATTGAAGGAAGGCTATATCAGTCTTGGAGGTTTCAAGGGAATGAGCCGAAGCTAGGGAAGAAGTTTAGGAGAGGTGCTGCGAAATTGATTGCGTCCTCTCCTCCGCACAAGACAATCATTTTGCCAATATATCATCGGGGGATGGATGAAATCTTCCCAGAGGAAAGACCAAATGGGTGGGAAAAGGGGGCTTTATCGCCTGGGAAAACAAAGTCTTTTTTTCCCAAATTGGGCAAACGTGTGGATGTGTACGTTGGAGATCCAATTGATTTCACCGATCTTGTTCCTTTCGAGGGATATCCATTTGAAAACAGTATCGAGAAGAATCTTTTGGATGAAATCAATGTACGATTATGTGAAGCAATGCTAAGATTGGAATCAAAAGCGTCGACAGATAGAACAAAATATTAATATATTTTTAAAAGTACGTGTACAGAGTTTCGAGGTACACACAGAAATTAAATTCACCAAAATCTGAATCTACACAACACAGACTGAATTCATGCATATCTAACATCAAACACGGTACACGTAGCATTGGAGGAATTGATCAAGCAAATGATATACGATGTCCACTCATTTTCGTCTTCGCCTGTGGTGCCTTTGGCATGATTAGCATCAGAGGAATTTCTTCATCGTTGTCTACATCATACCCACATTTACACAACAATTCATTGTCCCACATATTTCTATATCCACTCCTTGTCATGGCCTTTGACATAGATGCAGAGATACCGCGGAATTTATAAATGTGAGCACGAACTGTATCAATTAACTGTTCAATTTCATCAAGTCTCTCATCGTGTATTTGGTCCAGGTTGTGTTCTAGTATGGTTTCAATTTTCTCGAGGGTATGAAGTGCTTCATTATATTCAAACAGCTTGATCTCGCAATAAGCTTTCTTTCTCAATGTGTCGGTCAAACGTAGGTCGTATTTATCTTGTTTCAACCTGATGAGGTTGAACAAGTTTTTGTAGTACTGTTATGAATGAACAATTGATGCAACTTCAGTGACATAGATATCTCAACAAGTATTCAAAACACCTTTCTCTGGTAGCATAGACGTACCTGCAGAGCCTTATCAATCGCACCAAACTTGACACTCGCATATGCAAGATTTTTGAGAGTGCTAACAATTATAACATTGGTATGCTCAAGACTATTTTGTTGTATCTTCAGCCCTTCCTCAAGCCGGAAGACTGCGCTTTCCCAATCTGCCATTTCCATGTGGACTAATGCAAGATTGCAGACAGTGTTTGATATTGCGAGAAATCCGGGCATAGAAGTGAAGGTTCCTTCTTCAAAACAGGCTCTTTGTATTGCAAGTGCCTCTTCGAATGCTTCCTTGGCATTGTCAAGCTCAGCATACTCAAAGTGTGCACACCCAATATCATTGAGAATCTTTGACATTTGCAATTTGACCTGTCCCTGCTCACTGTGATCTAAAGTGGTCAGCATTTTCTCACGAATGGCAAGCGCCTCTTCGAAGATCTCGATACTATCTTCGTGCTCGTGCTGTGCCAAAAGTGTATTCCCCAATTCAACCAACGAATCAGCAACCCTAGGAGAATACGAACCAAGTTTCTGTTTCCTAATTTTGATCGCCTCTTCAATAGCATCAGCTGCTTCTTCCAAGTTTCCAATTCTCAAATGTGCAATTCCTAAGTTGTGCAATGCTGTGGCAACACGCTTATGCCCTTCACCAAATTCACTAACTAAGAGGAAAAGGATCTCTTCAAATCCTTCCAGTGATTTACTAAGCCTTGACGCCTGACAGGTATTACAAGTTGTTATTGTTAAGTCGGTTAAGCTTTGCTATTGATTGTACCTTTCAAATATTAGGCTGAAATAACGTGAACTCACCTTTAGATCTTTGCATGCAGCATTATACATTCTTCTCAACCTTTTTTCATTCTTTCTCCTGTATTCAGTGCTGTTTTTTCTCACCTCTTCAGCGGAAAGAACATTCAAATCAGATCCATATGTGCCGAGTTTAGGGACAGAGTCGAAGGTAGAGGTAATGCTCATGTCGGAAGCTTCCTGTGAATTGCTCTTTGTCACCTGCGAGACATCCTCCCCCTCAGTTTCAGAGGACACTACCGTGAGTGATTGATGTAGAAATGCGAGAACTGTATCCTCAAATGCTTCTTCACGTAATTTTTCGGACTTGGGAGTATATCTATCCCAAGAATCTCCTTTCTCATCTCGATCTTGACGTCCTTCCTTCTTCCTTGGTGGCCTCCCACCAACTCCAGCAGCACCAGCACTATTTGCTGCCGTCAATTTGCCTTGTTTTTTGGTAATGATTCCTCGCTTGAAAAGCTTCATATTTTCTTGGTTTGAAATTGATTGAGAACTATGTGCTGTGTGTGTTGGCAAGAAACTACAGTAAGTAGCATCGGCACTCAGAAAGTTTGGAGTTTGTGCTGTTAGTTCAGCGAAGATTTTCTAAATAATTAAAATGTGTCTTGTTTGTGAATAGGTTTTTTTAACGGCTGTTAGTTCAGCGAAGATTTTCTAAATAATTAAAAAATTGTGTCTTGTTTTGAACGGACCTCTCTCAACGACTGTCCCTCTGTAAAATTCCAAGTGAGTCACGTTTCATGTTTTCTGGCTGTGTTGACTGACTCAAATAGGTTATGAGGCTATGACGAGACTCTGGCACCTTGTCCAAGAAATTCAAGACATTCATTTCTCTTATTTCTTTTGTATTTCTTTACCACCGCGCGTAGCTACAGTACAACACAACACAAATCAAACAACTAACAAATAAACGTCAAAGGAAATATGAAGTTCCAACGTTCGGCACTTGCTATCCTTACCATAGTCCAGGCCACAGGCGCCTTTCAGGTGGTTGTGCCTGGCCTTTCAGGAAACAATGTGAATCACGGCACAAAATCGAGAATTTCTTCTTCTACAACTTTATACGGAAAACTATGGGATAAGCTTCAAATCGAACCTGATACAATGGATGATGAACCAGGATGGTATGTCATGAACTGTATCGCTGGATCTGAAAAAGACCTTCTTAATCAAGCAAAACATGTCACGAGGAATATGCCATCTGAGCTTATTGAAAAACTCTCTGTACCCACTGAGCGCTCACTAAGAAGTCACGGGAAGACCCAAAAGGTTGTTGAAGTGAAGGTCATGTATCCTGGTTATTGTTTCGTAAAAATGAGATGCTGTGCTGATACTTACGAACCACTGCAGGATCTTCCTTTGTGTAGAAGTTGGATGGCTGGAACTGTCAACCAGAAAGGATACAAGAAGTTGCCTCCCGCTCCAATTTGCTTGTCTGACGAAGAAGTCTCTAAATTCAGGGGTCTTGAAGAAGCCACTAGTAAGATGCATGAAGAATTCGGTGAAGACTACACTGGACGCGGCGACAAAGGCGAGGATTTGCTTGCTATGTATGAAGGATATGATGTTGACGGCATGGTCAAGATTTTGAGTGGCAACTTCAAGGGCGAAGATGGCGTTGTGAAGCGCCTGAAAGACGGCCAAATTATGGTCCGACTTTTCACCTATGGCAATGTCAATGATCAATGGTTTGCGACCACAGAGATTCGACCAATGACTGACGCGGAAGCTATGAAGGGGCTATCCGGACCACCTGCACCAGTGAATCAGGATGAGTTTGACATCAGTATTGGAAAGAAGCCCAAGAGTCGTGAAGATGGAAGAACCACGAGACAAGATCTTGGGGGGAGAGGGGAAAGAAATAGACGCCAGGACAGAGTTGAACGTGGTGAGCGTGGTGGAAAAGATCTTCTCGGAAGGACTGAACAAGAGACAGCAGATGAAGAGCAGAATTGGAGAACATTTCGCGAAGAACAACGTGCAGAACAGCAGCAGAAGAAAGGTGACATGTGGGGCATCAAAGAAAGAAAATCATGGGATGCTGGAGACGACGCTGCGTCATTTGACAGTGATGGCAAATGGAAATCTGGCCGAGAGCAGAGAAAAGAAAAGAGCAAGAAAGATGCTCAAACCGTCGCCGATGCAGTTTCTGGTGATGGGGATTGGGATCTTTTCTCGAGTGATGCACAAATTGGGTCTGGTTCCGGAGAAGAAGATGATTTCTTCAACAGTCTGATGACTGAGCTTTCTGATGATTTGGATTCTCCCGATTCCGCCTCTGCTCCAGATTCTAAGAATACGGCAAGTGTCGAGGAGAAGAGTAACGATGAATCCGAAGATGACGACTTTTTCGCGTCGCTTATGTCTGAATTGTCAGATTCCATGGACAGTGATAGCAACATAGAAAAGGAGTCAGCTACCGTGAGATCCGAAAAACCCTCGCCGAAAGCGAACGAAGAAGACGATTTTTTCGCAAGCCTCGAGGCTGATCTTAGTCAGTCTTTGGAGACTGAAAGCAGTACTAAAATGAGTACAGGAAGCGAAGACGAAGATTTCTTTGCAAGCCTGGAATCAGAACTTAATGAATCACTCGGGGATGGTAACGAAGCCAATACTGACACCAAGGAAGATTCATTTTTCAGTGATTTGGAGAGTCAACTGAGCGATGCTCCTGAGTCGTCTAATGACAACGACGAAGACGACTTTTTTGCTTCGCTTGAAAGCGGTTTGTCAAGCGATATAGAAACTTCACAGGACGCTCCTGAACCTAAGGCAAGCAGCAAATCAAATGGCGGCAATAGTGACCAAGATCTGAACGGGCTTAAAGTTCCAGATTTGAAAAAAATGCTCAAAGAACGTGGACTCAAGGTTTCAGGAAAGAAAAGTGAGCTCATTGAGCGTCTGCAGGAGTCTTAATATAGCTTTAAAGCAAAGATTTGAACGGGCTTAAAGTTCCAGATTTGAAAAAATGCGCAAGGAACGTGGACTCAAGGGTTCAGGAAAGAAAAGTGAGCTCATTGAGCGTCTGCAGGAGTCTTAATATAACTTTAAAAGCAAGATCCAAGCTACGTGTACACGTAGTGTACTGTAGCATTTCTGTTTTTTCATGTATCCTGGTGCACAATTTTGGTTCGGAAATCATTCTACTTGTAAGGAACAAAGTTGTTATATCCTCCGCTATTATATCTTTTACTTTACCAGCAAGTGCTACCCGTACCCGTGTATTTCGAAAACTCTCATTCTTCGCACGATGCACTACTTGTAAGCACACTTTTATGCTCCTCAAGAGCAACATTGAACATGTTTATTCTAAAAGATCGGAAAAGAACGCATCAGCGTCAAAAGCTCCGCCATTCTCCTGCTCAGTATCACTATCAGGACAACCATTATGACCGAGAATTAGACTAGGAGTGAGCAGAGCAGTATCTACAACATCACCTTCAATGTTTGAATCACCATCATCTCCCTGTTCTACTCCAAAACCATACGTAAAAGCACGAGGTGTTCTTGAGTCGCTCCAAGGATTGCTTCCAACACCAGCACTCAAACTCCCATAGAATGGCAAGGCCTCATAGTTAGTGTCCTCTACTTGCACCTGACGATCATCGTTGTCATCGCCATTATCGTTTTCCATGGACTCATCCAGAAAAGTTAAGAAATTCATCACATTCATATCTTGACCCAATCCAATGAATGGATTTTCTGCTGGGATTTCTTCTTCAAGAGGTTGCAATGATAATGTATTTTTCTCGTCCAACAGTTTCGCCAAAACAGCATCAATTGATGGTACAGTTGGCAGGTCTTTGAGTCCTTGATCGACATTTGCCACATTAGTTATATCCTCGTTAGCAAAGCCGGGTGGTGGGGCCAGTCCTGGCGGCGGGCGGAACTGGGGCTTTCCAAAATCAGGTATAGGAGAAATAGTCAACAAAGAACTTTCCTCCGACTCCTCAGTTGAAATGAGAGTCCTATTCGAAGAACTTTGAAGTTCGGAAAAAATGAGAGTCCTAATGGAACCACTCGGACTAGTTGTACTCTGCCTAAGTTCGTCATTTTCAAGAATTTTACGCGGCGGTGTCATTGGTGTACTATAAGATTCACTCTGTAGGATACCATTGACTTTTGACTCGCCCTCCTTCGACCCAGCATCCAGGGAAGTAGTATTCTCCTTTTTCTGGTCCTTCAAACGATTCTTTCTATTCTTTTTTCGACTGATTGACTTTTCCGTTTTACGTAGTGGAGAACTCTGTAATGAATGTTGGGTGTCATCATTGTTCAAGGCATTTCCATCATCAGTTTGATTGTTCCTTGCACTTTTCTGATCACTGTTCGTGGTCGTTGCAGTAATTGGCGTAGAGAGATTTGCGTTTGGACCATTTGATTCGCATACATTAACTTCGGATAGTGATTGAATCTTTGCAGTCTTCTTTGCAACTTGAGCATTTTTCTTCACCTTGGTTTTGACCTTCCTGGCAGGACTCTTTTGAATGGGCACATTTATATCTTTGCATTTGGAAGCGGAATTTTGTTTCTGACTCAATTCCTTTGTCACTGGAGATGGAGAGACAATTTGGTCTTTTGTAGATGAACTTTTAATAGGCATAGGTTCTTGGTCGCAGCTAATCTTTCTGTCGACAGATGTTTTCAAGCACGGATCATCAACACGCGACAACTCTTGTTTCGTATCTTCTCCGGTCATAGGTTCTTTTGTGGCCTTGCTTTCTTCATGGGTCCTAGACGATTCTAAAATTGGTTTGATAGATGGAATTTCAGATTTCACTTTGGATCTCGATTCTGTTTCGCACCTTCGCTTCGCTATATCGATAGACGGTAGCTTTCTATTCGTCGCTGTTTCAATACTTTCTTTATGAATAGCACGTGTCTTCTCTGCCTTCATGTGCCCCGATATTTTTCTTTTATTTGCCGGAACTGAGGATATTTTCTCTTCAATTGGCATTTGGTTCTCTTTCGACGGCACAGGAGGACAGACCGCAGGTTCGTCTTTCATGACTGAATCCTCAGTTGTCATATGCACACCGTTCGCTCTTTCCTTGTCAACTTCGGTACATAGTACATCCGATTTCGAGAATTGGCCACTTTGGGGTCCTGTCACACCCGGTATTTCCTTTAGACATTCTAAGCTTTGTGGAAGGCTGACCATGACAGAGGCATTGCTACCTGAACCGGCTGATGTCTGCTCCTGCTCCTCCTCACTTCTTTTACTCTTCGTCTTTCCTTCCTTGCTATTTCCATTCTTACTTTCAATTCCGTTTTGCAAGAATGAAGGTTCGGCGCAGTTCTGATTGTTCTGTAGCTGCGGAGATGATCTGTGTTGTGAAGCTTTTCTCGGTTCTGCTTTTTTTGTTTTGGATAATATTCTTACGGCACGTTTTTCTGAGTTTTGATTCACTCGCATACTTGAAATGACTCTCCAACCAAGACCACCTGGGATGACTGGTAATAAATCTGGACTGTCTGCCGTATCAAGTAGATTACATTTTGAGAAAATTGCATCATTCAATGTTATCGACATCGCATTTGAAGGACGTCGAGGTGGTTCGCCTCTGCTAGTGCCGCTGGAGGCTGGACCAAGCCTTTCTCGAATGAAGGCGCCATTTGATTGAACGCATTGGGGCTGAATCATTCCTTCTTTCCTGTAAGTATTGAGCAGCAGTTGTCGAGACTGCTCCCTTCCAATCTGGACAAGTTCTGTAGAAGTTGGGTCAGCACGAGAAAGACATCGATAGGCCGAGGACCAATTCTTGAACCCAGTCTTTTTGCTTTTACTTTGTTTTTTGGGCGACACGCTAATCGCATTTTGGAAAATCACTGACGACTTGTACCTGTGTCTGGCACTGCAGATCATATCGTAGAGAAGGACACAAAACATTATAACCGGAAGAAAAGTTGTCCAAAATTGCAGTATCATTGTGGTCTTTGTCTTGCTTGTCTTTCCATTCGACATTTCCCCAACCAAGAATGGTAAGCTACCACAAGTCCTAATATCGTGTTTATCCATTTCGTAGCTTAGTAGCAATCCAGTAGATGACGAAGTGACATCACCTTCAACACTTGCATGCTCAACTACCAACTCAGCGTGCATTGACTGAAAAGTACAATCGTGTTGGTATGCTATGTGAACCAATATGGATTGGTCTTTTCCTAAAACGATACGACCTTTCCCACTATCCACTTCTGAGCCAATACGACCCTTTTCAGAATGACACTCGAGCATTCGGAAACCTCTTTGCCTGCATCGGTTAGAAGGAGGATCATAATACCCTTGCGATACTTTCGGTGCCCTAAGATAGATATTTCTTAACTCAATAGGACTGTCTCCCACATTCCCTATCAAGGTAGTTTTCGTTGCCCGGCCGTGATTATCAACATCGATCTTTTTAAAGATGAAAGTGGATCTTCCGTGTCTAAGTTCAATATCGCTTCCTCTATTTTCTTTTTCTTTATTGTCGAAGAAAGCGAGTCTTCCCATGACACCCATACCTTGAATTGTGAGTGTTTCATAACCTGTCAAGGTGTTTTCCAACGCCAAAGTTCCAGAGTAAAATCCCCGGGAGGGAGGACGAAAGTATATCGGGCCCATTTGCGCTGAACTATAAGGAGGAACTACTATTTCCGTCATGCTTTCTTGATCCAAAGCAAAATAATCAACGAAATTGGCAGTTGCGTTTATAGCAACGGGGACGAGGGTACCATCACTATTGTACATATGACCTGCCAGTTGTGCGCCGATTGCACTGGACGCACCTATTGGGCTCATCATTCTTTGCTCTTCAAGTAATGGTGATTTACCATTGTCAACCGGAAAGTTAAGTCCACACCGCCGCCCTGAACAGCCATGAAATAAGGCCGAAGTAGCGTGAAGAGAAGGAGAAACCATGCTCAACGAAGATCCACTTGGAGTCAGAATAGTCACGTTGTGAGTTGATCTCGCGAGAAATCCTCGATCATCAGGCATGAAATAAGAGCCACCAGTCCACCAATGATCATCACTTCTTTTAGTACGGACATAAAATGGGGAATTTGTATCGCCGAAAATTTTGACCCGCACTGGATACCCACTAGGGTTTTTAACTGGGAAGTATATTTTGTTCACTTGTCCTATAGGAGTAGGAGCAAACTCAATCTTCTGATTGGAAAGGTACGGAACATCTAGATCTGTTTGTAAAAGTTTTGAAGGAAAGGTTGTTGTGATTGTTGGAGACCTTTCAGAGTCAGAGCCCTTCAAAAGGCCACGTTTAGAATCGCCTTCCTCGACGAGCTCAAACTGAGCACGGACTGCGCCTCGGACCGTATTCAACCCAAATTCTGACAATACCTTCCAATTGTGCGCAAGGGTCTTAGCGGAAGCCGAGTTAAATGAACCTAAACCGGTGTTCTGATTGTTTAGAACCACAGCACCTGCATGATTCTCTTCAATATTTGTTTCAGCATTTCCGTATTTTTCATCCATGAAGCCAACCGCTATCTTCATGTCACTGATAGCCTGTATTCTCGCTGCAGTATGATTGGCCCATGCATCAACATCATCAGAATATACCGCGCATCTACTCTCTTCGATGCTTCGTCGATTTTCTAACCATTCGAGGGCGCAGTGATAAAAAGAAGGATAAGGACCGCTTGTCTCAGACTGGCAGGAAAGATTTGTTACAACAGAGGCAGTGATATTATCATTGGTGCCCATCACCTTTGGTAAACTTTGCGGCGAATCTTGAATGTGGACTTCAAACCACTTATTACAGCTTTTGATGTTCGTCAAGACAACGCTGGAAGAGAAGGTGTTCTCAATGTTAATTTCCACTTCAGCGCTTGTTTTCAATGTTTCATACTTCATCGGACGGAAAATGGCTGGAACTGGGAGCAAGTTTTTACCACTATTGGATCCTGGAACTTCGCTGCTCCCACTCATCTGTAGACTGCCCGATAGCATTTTATATGTTGCTATAATGGGTAGCAACTGCCCAAAATTGGTTTTTAATGCTAATCCTGTGGTGAGAATTTCAGCGATTTCCCGATTGTGCAAGGCGCGCTTTGTTGGAGATCTGATAATGACCTCGAATCTTGCCACTCCACCTGGCGGTATAGTCCATGTCGACTGCGAGATGTCATCATCCTTTGTCGCCTCCAAAGGGTAGATTGTCCCGTGATCTAAATCGATCAGTAACGGACCGGGTGAAGTGTCAGAAGGATCCTCTGGAAACGTATCATGCACAAACACTGGAGGGTGGTCATGCGGCGATCCGCTAGCGTGCATTTCGTTATTATTCCATCCAACTCGATGCATTTGCACAGTTGCCGTGTTGTGAAAAAGCCTTTTCACCGTATTTGATGCACTGGGCATCAAAGATATGTCATCTCGATAGGAAAAGTTTTGAACGTAGTCGCGCGAGGGACTTTCAATATCCAATAAATATGTTTTCATGCTGTTGTTGCCCTTGCGTTTGACACGTTGAATGTAGTCATCAACGTTTGCTGCTGTGCGGGCCAAGCGTAATTCCATTCCTTCGACAGAAGCAACTAGAGCGGTGACATTGATCGAAATTGGATTGTCGTTTTTGATGAATAAAGAATGTGCCTTTGTTGCGCCTGCGCTCATTATTCCGAAGGAAAGGACAACAGGTTCTAGGGAGATTTGGTTTGCTTTTGACCCGCTTATCAAAGAGGAATAGTATGCGCCAATTCGATCAACCCATTCTTCTTGATAAGAATTGCCACCATTTTTCTTCTTCCCTTTTTCTAAATGTCTCCGCATTGTCTCGCCAATAATAGCGCCGGCCTGAGAATTGTCTTTGATTGCTTCAATGCAATCCATCCCGAACAAAGGGGTGTGCCCCTGGCACTCCTCTGGACCAACTGATTGTTCTGGCGCAGCCACGACCGACCCCTTATAGATGAAGAGGGGAATATGAAATTCACCTGCCACGTCTGTACCCAGAACAAGAGTACATTTTTTTGTCTCTTTAATTGCGGCCAACGATTCAAAGGATGCACCTAGATATTTATAGCGTAGAGAAATTTCTATCCAGCTTTCACCAGGATCAGCTTTTAAATTGTGTCCATTCATTCTAAGTATGTCGAAGTGATCACGGCAAATAGATGCAGGTAGTTCATCACTTGCTGGTTTGTAATCTCTTTTGATACCAATGCTTCTCAACGTCAAAGGAATCGAAAAATTGTTTGTGACTCGGATCTTTCTATCAAAAGAATTGCCGCATTCTTGTGATACATTTGAATCCACTTCGTTACGCATCGCAGGAAAAAACGATTTATTTGCATCATATGTAACAAGACCTTGCAACATACTAACAGCAAGAGGGAGTTCCACTGCGAGATCCTGTGCGGCAAAGGGGTCAGCTGAAACGGTTTCTTTCCACTCGTCAAATGTTAGATCTGCATGTCCAAACCGGAGAATCACCGATCCATCAAAGTTGGCTCGTCCTTCTTCCTTATTTTCCATAATAAATTCAGTTTTCATGGATACCTTCACTATGTCATTAACTGTCTCGCCGGGCTGAATAGCTACGGACGTATTGAAATCTCTAGTAAAGATGCTTGGTCTTGATGTCTCTCGATATTTGTTTTTGTCAAAGATTCTATCATACCATGATACCAGATGTTGCTCGCCAGTCTTCGATCCTACAGCGAAATCAACCCTTTGATGCATCATTCGAATTGGAAAATTCTCTGCATTGGTGATAGACACCGCCATTGATATCTTTTCACCCAGGGATGTCATTAATCCAAAATCTATAAATGGAATAGGAGACCCTTTCAGAGGGATTTGAACCACCGTCCTATCTGATGCATCGGTAACATTGTGTTGCTCTGCTTGCGAAGAAACTGTATGGACGCTGTCACTAGTGAGATCACAACTATATAGAACATCTTCCGAAGATAAAAATTTGCTCCGAAAATTGGACAGAGTAGGCGCTGACTTCAAATCAAAGATTGGGGTTGATGCACCAGGAATATCAACAACCTCAACATCATTGTCATCTTCACGGTGGATCTCGTAATCGTTTCCTGCTGTAAAATCTATCGCAATTGTCAGGAATACACTTCCCGCCCGTATATGTACATATCCCAAAGATAGCTCATCCTCGTGCTCTAAATTACCCCCGCTCTTGAGTATTTCCTTATTCAGTTTGACTGTTCCAACATAAGCCCGTCTTCCTCCAGGTTTAATTCTTAATGGGCCAGGAAGCTCTGACGTCATGGGAAAATTACAATAGGAAATTTCTAGCTTGCTAAACCCACAATTATTGAAACGGTCAAATGTATGCATATCCGTAAGATCTCGACGACCACTTTCATGCGCAAAGTCTATTGATATGAACTCTGGATTCGATGGATAAATATCCACAAGACTCAAGGATTGCTTCTCACTCGGATTATCCATGTATAGATCGTATTGATATGCAACGCTTTCCTTATTTTTCGATTTTCGATACGCTTCCCTCCCAGCTCGATCAAAGATGGAATCTGTAGATACATATCCATTCCTTTCGAAAATGATTGTATGGGGTAAATGATACGAGTTGCTCCGCGCAGATGCAGTGTGAATTGTTTCCGTGAAATCACCTTTTGAGGTTTGGACCAGCACATCAGTGTTTACATGATGCAAACGATTCCTTCCAATATCCCACGGATCCATATCTAGAATGTACCCCAGATCAATCGCAGCTTCTCTGCTGATGGATGATATCCGTTCTTCAAACTTATAATCATCATCTGTATGCGACGATTGGTAAGAAGGAACTTGTGGAAAAAAAGTGAGGGGCAGCATGACGGATGCACCGGGATCGATTTTGAGGATACGATCACCGAAAATACTCGCTCGGACCTGAGCAAGATCGTCTTCTTCAGGATGCGATAGCGATGGGGTAACCCCTATAATTGTAATGTCTTCCGTCTTGTGCTGGATTGGATTGATTGAATAAAATAAGGAGAGGCGAACAACGAGTGTAAGCGTAAGAAAGGGATGGGGTAGGAGACATCTTTAGCCTGCCTGAAACAAACATACTGTTCTGCCACTTGTCACTTGACGTGTCAAACAAATTCAAAATATTGAATATGGTTAAGAAACACGAAACATAAACATACCGTATTTACAATATTAATTGACGCAAAGGTATGATGACAGGAAGGAGCCTTCTGCAAGGCACCCTGATCATGGAGCGAGACCGACAAATGCACACCGCTACCAGCATCAACGCCCATGATCATTGTATTGCCGCATAGCAGGGCAAAAAAAGATATGAGCATGGGCGTGCACAAGACGAGGGTAGAGAGGATCTTGCGCCTCCTCATCGCTCGTGGTTAGAGATGTTATGTACGTTCTCCTCAGTGAGCAGACTTGGTACTTGTAGTTTGAGTGTTGGTACGTGTAGTACACGACAGTACACAGTACTGGCTGTAAGTCTATCAGCTATGAGGTGCTGAGCGCTGATAAATGTGATGAACGGCCTCATTTTCGAAAATTTGTCACTTTTGTCGTTGTATTTTTTTCGAATTTGAAAATGTGCAAATAACATTGAGACACCCCTTTTGTCCCCATCCTACGAGGATAATAACTTGAAACTCTTCATTCGTTTTGCGCGCGGCACTGACTGCTGCGCTTGGAACCAACCGTATTGTAACCAATCATTCTTCCATCACTCTTCAACCTGACGACCTGAACCTCCTCCTTTCACCCCACTCCAAATCACTTTAATAGAAATTAGCTTCACTGTTAATAAAACTTATTTCGAAAAGTTTTGCCCGCATCCATCAAAATGACAAAGCGTGATAACGATAACAAATCAAAGAATAATAATAATAAGCAAAGGGGGTCAAGGGGAAAGAATAATAGAAAAGCGCCAAAAACCCTGGATAAAAGACCCAAACATGAGAAACTAGAAATAAAATTCGACCCCGCAGCTAGAAGAGAGTATCTGACAGGGGCTTCGTCCAGAAAAAACGATCGAAGAGCGTACGGATTAGCCATGCAAAAAGTCAAGGATAGAAAAGCAAAAATAGAACAAAGACGAGATGAAAAGGAGGCAACGATGGAACAAATCGAGGAAGCTGAAAGGATGAAGAAGAATGATTTATTTAATGATTACAGTAGTGGGGAGGAAGATGAGGAAGATACCAAAGACGAAGGTGATGCAACCATAGTTCAAAAATATGAGGATGAATCGACCCAAAATCAATTTGGAGGGCAGGTTATTGTCACGACGTCGTTTGGTTTACCCGAAGATGAAAGTGATGGTGAAGATGCAGATCCCAAGCCAAAGCAAATTGACCAGGAGCAGAGATTCGCAGGGAGCGTCATGAAATACATGACAAAATTACAGAAGAAAATGCCATCAAAGAAGCATCAAAGCGGTAGTAGAGGCGGATCTAAAGGACAACATGGAGCTCAAGGTATGATTGGTGGAAACTCAAAAGACTTGAAAATGGCAAAGAAATCTTTGAGTCGAGCGGAAGGTACTAATGGTAAGCGTGGCCGAGGCGGTAGCGATGGTGGTAAGAAAGGGAAAAAGGGAAAAGGCCGGAGGTAATTTATAGGCGTGTTGCTACTCATATATATGTATCGAGACTCGCTACAGTAGATAGACAACAAAACAACTCTCTTGTTCAGTGAGTGCCAACATGTCAAAAGTAAATAATGTAAAGTATTCATTTATAGCTATTGTATGTTTTTCAAAACAAAATCGTCAAAAACTATGCAACTGAAAGATCCTTGATGTGTAGCACATTATTGTTTTTGCATTCACACAGCTTGCCTTCGTTTTGGTGCAGGATCACTCTCCACATGACCTTCTTTCGGCCCATACAAGATCGAACGAGCCTTGTAAGTTATGGCATACCCAAGAAGGAATTTGAGCCCCAACAAACAAAGGAAAAATGAAAGCATATAACCGGAGAGCTCTGCCCAACTGCCACGAGTTAAAACCACAGCAAATTCGTAAAGCACGTGATTCGAATCTCCGTCATGTGTCAATGTTTCAGCATATCTTGCCGCCTCTCGCAGGTATCGAAACATTACGCAAACCAATGGAATCTGAGCAAATCCCAAACGCTTCACTACGGCGTGGGTGTGATCAATGTGCGTGTTATCATGACTTATATCTCCAGCAAGAACGAGACTATAATCGAGATACACTGCACTCTTGATGTAGTTGAATTTCGTCATGAAGGAGTGTTTGATCCAATCACAGCCCATTTCGGCTCCTAAAATGACAAATGACATGTATATGTAATCATTCACCATTTCTTGGTTCACTCCACCTTGTGAACAATTTAGTAATAACACCAATCCAAGGAATAACATCAGCTTGAACCTCTCACATATATCCGAAGTTGTGATTTTGAACAAACTCTGTTTGTTGTATTTCTTAAAGACTGTGCTCTTGATTTCAGCAAAATTTCCACCGATTAGAAGCGATATCAGGGCTGAATCTGCAGAATTCATAGCGACATTGAGTGTTGCAGCGTGTACAAAGAGGATTAGACTGTGAATGATGGCGTAGACAAGTACCACCACTGTGCTTGCAATCATTCGTGGACTGTATGGACGTCTTGTGGTGTTCCAGTATAAGCTATCTAGGGCATCCTGGCCAAATGAACACATGAGTCTATCAAATACCTCCTATGGATAAAAAGGATATTCAAAGATATTGCGTGAGCGCAAATGAAAATCAAAATGTGATCTATCTTCAACATCTATTCCTCTACTTACCACCATGGCCAGTAGCACATAAAGCTTGAGCATCGCCTGACCTCGGATCCAATGATATAATCTCCCTAGCGAGATAGGACATAGTGCATATTTGTAAGTCAAAAATATGACAAGCACCCTCAGCAACTGATACAAATGCCTCCTATGGAACCTACAAAGTCCCACGCCCTTTCCAGGCCTCGCAATTGTACAGATTAAACAGAGGCAGCTCCAGACAAATTTGAGCGGGGTCACTGTCAACACACTCAAAAATGAATCGACACATATTGCTATTCCAAAGAACATTAGGTTCTCAATTCGAAAAGGAACCGTCAGGAATTCTTCCATATTGGCATCAACGTCTTCGGACGCAGAACCATCCGGCTGCCTGGAATCGATATTGAGGCCACGGATGAAATCCGCAACCGGATTTGTATTTTTTATCTCTTCGGCTTGTTTGACTATCGTTGCAGTGTCACCTTTTGAGGAGGCAACTGCAACTGATAAATTGCTGCGAGAACTCTTCTCGGGGGATTTTGGGGGCAGACCTTGGCTGGATGTTTTAGATTGTGCCGATGTCGACGTGCTAACATCGCTGTTTTTTGCTTCTGCCAATATATCCCGCTGTATACTGTTCAAATTGGAAACATCTTTCTCGTTTCGAAGACCATCCACTACCTTCGTCATGCTAATCACTTCCTTTTTTACACCATTGGTTTGACTTTGATTCGTATGGATTTTCGTAGATGGATGAATGACATCTTTCTTCTTCTCCTCTTCTTTGCAGTCTTTAGAATTATCAATTTTGTCATTAGCAACCTTATTTCCAGATCCAACCACATTGGAATTAGGATCACTTGGAATAATGTTCACGTGAGTACTATTACTATCCATACTCATTCCCCTGGACGTTTTTCGAATATTTCGTAGCTCCTCTTCATAATTCGGTGTATAACTCCTATATTCTAAATCAGGCGTGGGTGCTAGTTGCGCTTCATCTATTTCTGCCGCCTGCCTAACAGCCGGTGGTGGGCTTTCCAATTCTAACATTGAATGGACAGCCAGTATGTCACGTTGCATTATTGGAGAGTCAAAAATACTCTTAGTATCTGTATCTGTATCTGCAGCCACAACTACAGTTTCATCTGTTATAGATCGCGAGCTATCTTGTTCGATTTGAAAATTCTGGATGTTAGTAGTGAGTATTCTGAGTTGCTCCAGTTTCTCCTCAAGTACTTTAATTTTTTCTCGCAAATCGTCGCTATCATTTTCTGTGTTTCTCGCATCGTTTCCGTCAGTTTCTTCTTTTTTCTCGTTCTGTTTTGGACGTTTATTTGAATTTATGCTTGGCTTATTTTCTCTATCTTCATCTCTACTATTACTTATATCTGCAATGGGTTCCCGGTTATCCAATTGATGAATGATGGCATGTTGGCTATGCAGAGGTTTTTCAAGTGAAGACGAGAGAGAAGATGGGAATTCTGGTCCTGGAGAAGAAGAATCATCGTCGGAAGATGAGACGTATGATTGATTCAACTTCTCGGTAACTGGTAGCAGGGGTTCCTTTAACATATCTGATGGATGAACTAATGACTCAACGGTATCTGTGGCTTCCATTAATGGTGATGGTGAAAAGAAGAATGAGTATGGATAGTGTAGTGTGACTGTCCTGAAAGAAGAAAACGATTTGTTTTGATGTTTATTGCACTACCAGTGGAACAGCCACGCATGCAGTGCGTAGTGAGTGATAGGGGTGTTCTCTCATTGATTTTTAAAAAAATATCACAAAAGTCTCACTGGCTCCCACAGTAAGGTTGGGATAAGATACAAATGGGAAGGAAAGAAAGGGGACGGAAATTCAACAAAGGCACGCAGTATTTACTGTACCGTGGGGTGGGTGGGTGTACATACAATAATTTTATAATAATGTGCGTGCACAAACTACGTACTACACGTAATGCACATTAGCATTATGAAATCCAATGGTTTCGCCTTGGTTTCACCTTGGTTTCACCTTGGTTTCACCTTGGTTTCACCTTTCAGTGTGAAGAATCTCCAGCATCATGTCCAATGTGCACGCCGATGTAAGTTTGGGTGGTGTTTGATTTCAAGAAAACACCCTTCATGTTTTTAATACCATCTTCCAGTACCGTACCACCACCAGGGTGTGTAGTAGATGGTTACAGCAATACCCGTCTTCATTATCTGGGGGTACTTGCATTGAGACTATATTTCACATGATCCGTCTCTGTGCCTATTCGTGACAGTGTGATTATTCGCAAGCATCACTCTTGGATAATGCTTCAAGGAAAACACGGAACCACGGAATGCCCTGAATTTCGCATATGTGTTCGCTTTTTCGTTGATTGCCTTGATGGCAATAACTGAACCTGCCTGCCAAAGACAGGTGCATACCATCTCGCAGATCTGTTTTTTGATAGGAAACTCTTTTTCAGTTGCAAGCAAAGTCTTCCATTCCAATATCTCTTATACAGTATGGTAATAGGCCCGCCAATGTTGCTCCACAGACTATATTCACCAAGAATGCAGATCCTGTGGATGCAGCATCGATAGTTGAATATTTTACTAAACTCAACAAGGCACTGACCGCAGCCCCT
>Ga0115005_10000355_pt1 | contig 35042 bp, 36 predicted proteins | sample ArcOceMetagenome_FD_87163 | JGI IMG/M metagenome (GOLD analysis project Ga0115005, IMG submission 87163) | Marine eukaryotic phytoplankton communities from Arctic Ocean - Arctic Ocean - Greenland ARC118M Metagenome | ecosystem: Environmental > Aquatic > Marine > Oceanic | place: Arctic Ocean... | reverse complement strand
TAAAGCGGTGTACGATGACCAAACCATTAACACGATACAAATCTTGCTCGGTTAAATTAAATTTATCCAATAAGAATTGCCATAAAGCAGGTGGGCAGTTATCGGCTACTTCTAAACGTACGGCGTCACCAAAATCCCGTTCGTGAAGCTCACCCTCAAGGGCGCTGGCTAGGTCGGCCACGTCTTCTTTGTCAAAGGTCAGATCAGCGTTACGGGTCAAACGAAATTGATAACACCCTTTTACCTTCATGCCTGGGAACAGTTCGTCGGCAAATTCGTGGATCATACTGGATAAAAAGACGTAGTTATCGCCGCCGTCACAGATTTCATCGGGCAAGCGAGAAATACGCGGTAACGAGCGTGGTGCAGGAATCAAGGCTAAACCGGTATTACGGCCAAATGCATCTTTGCCATCTAATTCAACAATGAAGTTGAGGGACTTATTCACCAAGCGCGGAAACGGGTGCGCCGGGTCCAAGCCGATGGGGCTGATCACAGGTTGAATTTCTTCGTTGAAGTATTTTTTTACCCAATTTTTTTGTTTGGTGGTCCAATCGGCACGACGAATAAACCGAATGTTGTCTTCTTCAAGTTGAGGGAATAATTTCTCGTTTAAGATGACGTATTGACGTTCAACGGTATGGCTGACCAAGTGATAAATCTGCTCAAGCACCTCTGCCGGCGGTGAGCCATCCGGGCCTGGAATTTCACGGCTGAACGCTAGCTGCTTTTTAAGCTCCGCCACGCGGACTTCAAAGAACTCATCAAGATTGCTAGAGAAGATACACAAGAACATTAAGCGATTTAATAATGGATGCGAGTCATCTAAGGCTTGCTCGAGCACTCGAATATTAAACTGCATGTGGCTAAGCTCACGGTTAAAATAAAATTCCGGTGAACTTAAGTCGATGCTGTTATCGGTATCCGTGGTGCTCATGTTTATCCTTATTATTAAAATTTACTCATGCTAAATGCCTTTAAAGCATCATTCATGGTGTGGCCGTTTATTTATTCATCTCAATAGCGGCGGCCTTGGCAAAGTAGGTCAAGATGCCATCGGCCCCTGCGCGTTTGATGCACATTAGGCTTTCCATCATGACGGCTTTTTCGTCTAACCATCCGTTTTGCACGGCTGCCATGTGCATGGCGTATTCACCACTCACTTGGTATACAAACGTAGGCGCTTGGAATTCGTCTTTGACGCGACGCACGATATCCAAATAGGGCATGCCCGGTTTGATCATGATCATGTCGGCCCCTTCGGATAAATCCATGCTCACTTCGTGCAAGGCTTCATTGGAATTGGCTGGGTCCATTTGATAGTTAAATTTATTGCCCTTGCCTAGGTTACCTGCGCTGCCCACGGCATCGCGGAATGGTCCATAGTAAGCGGAGGCGTATTTTGCGCTGTAGGCAAGGATGCGAGTATTCACATGTTGGGTTTCTTCAAGTGCGGCGCGAATCATGCCTATGCGGCCATCCATCATGTCACTGGGGGCCACAATGTCTGCGCCGGCATCGGCGTGGCTGACGGCTTGCATCACTAAGGTTTCAACGGTGCGGTCGTTTAATACATAGCCGCTTTCGTCGATGATGCCGTCTTGGCCATGGGTGGTAAACGGATCAAGGGCCACGTCGGTAATGACCCCCATTTCAGGGCAAGCATTCTTAATGGCTTTGACCGCACGTTGTGCGATGCCGTCTGGGTTATAGGCTTCTTCGGCAAATTCACTTTTGTGCTCGCTAGGCGTCACCGGGAATAACGCCACGGCTGGTATGCCTAGAGAGCTGAGCAATTTGCACTCTTCAACGGCTAGATCGATGGATAAGCGTTCAATACCGGGCATGGAGATAATCGGCTCGCGCTGATTGTGACCATCCAAAATAAACATAGGGTAAATCAGATTGTTTGGGCTTAACTGGTTTTCGCGCATTAAGCGACGACTGAAATCATCAGCGCGCATACGACGCAAGCGTGTCTCAGGAAAAAAACGTTGGCCATCATTAAATGCCATGGTGAACTCCAGCTATTCTTAAATTGCGCGGTATTGTACTGCAAGCCATGGTCTTTTGCTTATGATTGAGAACAAGCAAACTAAAATCAGTGATGCTGCGTATGCCAATGCAATATTACTGTCAGTATAGCGCTTTAATTCGATCCTTCCGCCCGCCCGTCTTTGCTGGTTTAGTCTTTTCCATGGCGATAGGGGTGTATATCTGAACTAAGCCCTGCATACTGGCTCAAAACAAGAAATTAACATTTTAAATGGACTGAATATGAAAAAGCTCTTCATTATTGCGGCTCTGGCTGCGGTTGTTACCGCTCTGGTCGTATTTGATGCCCAGCAGTACCTCACACCTGACTTTTACCAGCAATTATTCAGCGAACAACCCCTGCTAACCGGCGCTATATTCTTTACTGTGTATGTGGTGGCGACGGCATTGTCGATTCCGGGTGCCGCGGCATTGACGTTAATTGGTGGTGCCATTTTTGGGCTGGGCTGGGGCTTATTGCTGATCAGCTTTGCCAGCTCAGTGGGGGCAACGCTCGCCTTTTTAATTACCCGTCTGTTATTAAAAGATTGGGTGCAGGCCAAGTTTGGTAATTATCTTGGCACCCTTAATAAGGGCATCGAGAAAGACGGAGCATTTTATCTATTCACCTTACGTTTGATTCCCGTGGTGCCGTTTTTTGTGATCAACCTAGTGATGGGCTTAATGCCGATTAAAGCTTGGACCTTCTATTGGGTCAGTCAGTTGGGCATGCTGGCGGGTACGGCTGTGTATGTGAACGCCGGAGCTCAACTAGGCCAATTAGATGAATTGTCGTTTGCTGGCATCATGACCCCTGGCCTATTAGGCAGCTTTGTATTGCTGGCGGTTTTCCCATGGGTAGCGCGTACATTAATTAATAAAGTGAAAAAGAATCGGGCGCTTAAAGCTTATAAAAAGCCAAAAACCTTTGATGATAATTTATTGGTCATTGGCGCAGGGGCGGGCGGTTTAGTGAGTAGCTACATTGCAGCGGCGACAAAAGCCAAGGTGACCTTAATTGAAAAACACAAAATGGGCGGCGATTGTCTAAACACAGGTTGCGTGCCATCCAAAGCCATTATTCATGCAGCCAGCCTTGCCCACGAAGCACGAGAAGCAAAAAGCGTGGGTGTGAATGTGGGCGAGGTGATGGTGGATTTTGCCGAAGTGATGCAATCGGTGCATACCAGTATTCAAGACATCGAGCCCCATGACAGCATCGAGCGTTATGAAGGTTTGGGCGTCAACTGCATAACCGGCAGTGCCACTATCGTGAACCCATGGACGGTGGAAATTGAAACCGAACAAGGCAAACAAACCCGCACGGCACGCAATATTATTATTGCCGCAGGCGGTCGCCCGAAAGTCTTCCCGATTCCTGGCATTGATGATGTGGGTTATTTCACCTCCGACAGCCTGTGGGAAATAAAAGAGCAGCCCAAGCGTTTATTAATGATCGGTGCCGGCCCCATTGGTTGTGAGCTTGCACAAAGTTTTCATCGATTAGGTAGCAAGGTGACCATGGTGGACCCAGCGGCGCAAATTCTGGGACGTGAAGATGCTGACGTGGTGGCTGAAATCACGGAGCAATTCAAAGCCGAAGGCATTGAGCTGTTAACGCGCTGCAAGCCAAAATCGTTTGCGTTAGTGAATGGGGAAAAGCAGGCGGTGATTGAAACCCCTGACGGCGAGCAAACCATTACCTTTGATGCCATGATCATGGCCGTGGGCCGCGAAGCCAATGTGAAAGGTTATGGCCTAGATAACCTTAATATTCAGCTCGATGAGCGTGGCAACATCCTAGTGGACGAATATTTAGAAACCAGTATGCCAGGCGTTTACGCCGTAGGAGATGTGATCGGCGGCTATCAATTTACCCATGTTTCAGCCCATGAAGCATGGTATGCCAGTGTAAATGCACTATTTGGTCATTTAAAAAGATTCAAAGCAGACTATTCTGTTATTCCTTGGGCCACCTATACCGACCCGCAAGTGGGCCGTGTGGGTTTAAACGAAACCGATGCCAAAGCACAAGGCATCGCGTTTGAAGTGACCAAGTTTGAAATCAAGGAACTGGATCGTGCCATTGTGGATGGCCAAGCCCGCGGCTTTGTTAAAGTGCTGACCGTTCCTGGCAAAGATAAAATACTGGGTGCTACCATTGTTGGCGCCATGGCCGGTGAATTAATGGCTGAGTTTGTGTTAGCCATGCGCCATGGTTTGGGTTTGAATAAAATTCTCGGCACCATTCACGCTTACCCAACCATGATGGAAGCGAATAAGTACGTGGCCGGCGAGTGGAAGCGAAATCACGCACCGCAAGGCTTGTTAAAGTTAGTTGAGAAATTCCATACATGGCGACGAGGTTAGTCGCTAATATATTTGATAATAAGGGTTAGAACATGAAAACTGAATTTACCGAAACCGAACTGAATCTAGCCCTTAATTTCATGAATCAAATCCCCTTCAATCAACACATTGGCTTAGAAGTTCACAAGTTCGATGCTGATGTGGCTATCTTCAAGATCAATATGCGCAAAGAGCTGGTGGGTAACTGGCTGCAAGGTATTTTACACGGCGGTGTGATCGCCAGTGCGTTAGATGTGGCCGGTGGCACGGCTGCCCTTGTGGGTGCTTATAAACAGCGTTTAGATTTACCCCAAGAAGAGCGCGCCAAAAGCTTAGCGAAATTGGGCACCATTGATATGCGCGTGGATTATCTGCGCCCAGGCAAGGGCAAGGAATTTTTTGCCAGCGCCTCTATTTTACGTATCGGCTCAAAAGTAGCGGTAACGCGCATGGAATTTAAAAACGAAGAAGATGAGTTAATTGCCGTGGGTACGGGCACGTATATGTGCGGTTAGCCTAATGAACATAAGGTATTTTTTCAAAGGCCCATGGTTTGTTTTCTTATCATTTATTATTGTTTCGATCATTTTGATTATGACGATTGATTTTGATCGAGAAATAAAATCTAAGTATAGAGCTATCGGTGTTATTGAAGACGTTCAATTAAATTTAGATGCATATGGTCCATCTACGAAATCATTGATCTTAAATGTAGAGGGCAAGGATCAGAATATTACAATAAAACTTCCAAACCATGCTTTAATTTTTAAAGATAAGAACGTTTTGATTGAGTGCATTGAGGTTGTGAAAGGCGATGAATCGTGTAATTTTTTATCTTATGTTGTGAGCAAATAATCTGGTTTTATGAGGAAGGTAGGGTCGGGCAATTACCGACCTCAAATTACTGATGGATCCCCGATAAAAGCGCTCGGGGATGACGATTGGTCTTGCATAGATCTTTGAATTAGCCTTCACCGTCACTCCTGCGAAGGCAGGAGTCCATACCTCTTTGTTAGCCAGACAACTACTTTTCCCAGTTACCCCAAGGGTTCGAACTGGTGGACGCATCGGTTTTTGCAGGTTTTGGTCTAGGTGTTTCACTATGGCTGCGTGGTGTATAACTTTTATTTGAGTTACCGCGTTTACCAAAACTGCCTTTATTAAATTCAGCCGCTTTCTTAGCGCGTTTTTCACGCAGGCGTTCGGCATCTTCGAGTGATAATTCAGCCGGTTCACCCACTTGGTGATGCTCAGGCACAATGCGATCTCGCGGTGGAATATTAAATTGAGTAGAAGACGGTTTAGGCAGGTTTTTATATTCATACATGTAAAACGATTCGACTTTCTCCCGCGCCCAATCGGTTTTCTTTAAAAACTTCACGCTCGACTCAATGCTTGGGTTGGTCTTGAAGCAATTAATATTTAAGTAAGCGAACAGAATCTCAAAGCTATAGTGGTCCACCATCTCAATGAGCAGGTTTTTTAAGCTAATCCCGTGTAGTGGGTTGTTCTTGTAGTTAACATCATCAGACATGGCAGAATCCAGCAAAAGCAGTAAATGGCGCGATTATACCTAAAATATAGCAGCACACCGGATTATTACGAGAATTGTGGCGATATCGAGACTTGTTCGTATTTTGTACAGATTTGCAATGTTCAACGTTGCTAATGACTTTGTTGGGATGCTGAATTACCCTCAGAGGCTTTAATGACATATGTGGTTTCAGAGGTGTTATGAGCGAGAAAATCGTTAAATTCGAAATTGAAAAAGAGACAAAAAATAGTGTGCGTTATAAAGAGGTGCCTGAAGAAGGACAACCACCGATTATTGGTTCTTTGTATCTACAAAAATGGTATGCCGGAAGTACTAAGCAACTAGAGGTTACTATCAGCAAGAAAGACTAGACTCTACTTCTCAAGCTCTCAGGTGATTGTCAGGGGCAGTAGCTAAGTACGTGTGCTTGAGCCCCCTGGCGCTACCAACGAGCATCCTGGAAATACGTCTCAAGATAATTGATTAAGCTGCGGATGGTGGGTGATAAATGCTTTCTCGATGAGTAGAGCACGTAGATTTTCAAATCGTTGGGTTTCCAGTCCGGTAGGAGATGGTAAAGCTGACCGTTTTTAATATAAGGGTTGGCAAGATAGGTAGGTTGCAGGGAGATACCTGCGTTGTTTAGCGATGCATGCAGCAAGGCCGTGGCTTCATTGGCGGTTAAGCGGCACTTGATGGCCACTGACTCAAATTCATCATCTTTAGATAGATGCCAAATATGGCGTTCAAAATTCTTATAACCCAAGCAATGATGCTCGATTAAATCTTGTGGATGGCGGATGGAGGCTTTACCCGCTAAATAATCAGGGGAGGCCACAATAACCGACTCACATATGCCTATGGGCTTCCCAATTAAAGTGGGTTCAGGGTTTGAGGCTAGACGAATGGCAAGGTCGATACTTTGATCCGCTAGATCCACCGTGGTGTCCTCAAGGTCCACATCAATGCTGACTTTAGGGTGTTGTGCCATGAATTCAGTAATGGCTGGTATCAATTGCGCAAAGCCAAATGACATACTAGTAGCAAGGCGCACAGATCCAGATAACTCTTCCTCGGCCGTGGCCAGTGACGCGATGTTGTCCGCTTGAGTGAGCCATAATTCCACGTCTTTTAGGCAGGCTTGACCTGCAGTACTTAAAGAAATTTTGCGAGTCGTTCGATGCAGTAAGCGCACTTGTAACCAGTCTTCCATATCCTCTATATAGCGCGTAACCATAGGTCTGGACATGTTCAGACGTTGAGCGGTTGCGGTAAAGCTGAGTGAATAGGCAACATCCACAAACACTTTGGCAGCAGTGAGTTTGTCCATTTATTTGCTCGAAATACGAAATAATGTTGCTCAGTTTGGCATCTATATCTGTGCAACTCAATCCCCTATTCTGGTGGCTGAAAATTGACCTCTCAGGAGAATAGGATGAAAAAAATACTTACCGGCCTAATCACAGCGTTGATGGCAAACATGGCATTAGCAGCGGACACAACTGGTTTGACATTGGACGTGTATAACGCAGACAGTGGAAGCTTTGGTGTGAATGCAACCCTAGTATACGGTGAAACAGAAGCTTTGCTGGTGGACACAGGCTTTACAAAAGCCGATGCGCTTCGAATTGCTGCCAAAGTGCTGGATTCAAAAAAAGAATTAAAAACCATTTTTATTAGCCAAGTGGACCCTGATTATTATTTTGGTGCCGAAGTACTGCATGCATTATTTCCTAAGGCGAAAATCATAACCACACCAGCTGTTAAGAAAGTTATGGCGAAAAAGATGGCAGGTAAACTTGCCTTTTGGGGACCTAAAATGGGCGCAAATGCACCGGTAAAACCAGAGTTACCTGAGGCGTATAACAAAACTAGCTTTATGGTTGATGGCCATGTAGTTGAGATTCGAGGCACGCAAGGTGTGTTAGCACATCGTCCTTATTTATGGATTCCATCAAACAAAACAATTTTGGGTAACGTGGCGATATTTGCAAACATCCATTTATGGATGGCCGATGCACAGTCTGAAGCGTCGCAAACCCAATGGAAAAAGCAGTTAGAAGAAATGTTGGCTTTAGAGCCTAAAACGGTTATCCCTGGGCACATGACAGCCGACACCGAGCTCAATAGCGACTCTATTCGTTATTCTTTGCAATACATTAATGACTTTCAATCTGCAAAAGAGACAAGTGAAAACAGCATGGAATTAATCAATGCAATGATTGCTAAGTACCCTGATGCCCAAGGTATGTTGAATATTAATATTGCAGCCAAAGTACATAAAGGTGAAATGAAATGGTAACCATACATTACTTTTTTGATCCTATGTGTGGCTGGTGCTATGGCGCTACACCGCTAATAGAAAAAGTGGCATATTCCGATCAGTTTGAAATGGTCTACCACCCGGGTGGCATGATCCCCAGACGTGCAATTGAGGCTGAGTTTAGGCAGCATATTTTACAGGCAGATACGCGCATCGCGGAAAAAACAAATATGACCTTTGGCGATGCCTATAAGATGCGGGTGAAGGGCGCAGATGACTTGATTTTGGATTCATACATTACCACTCAGGCGTTTATTGCTGGCCAGAACATGGGTGTAAAGCCCTATGATATGCTTAAAGCGATTCAAGAGGCTCATTATCAAAAAGGTGAGCCAATAGAGGAAGCGGACACACTGAAAGCGTTGGCTGTGTCATTAGGTTTAGAGGGGCAAGAGTGGGATGAAAACATGGCTAAAGCCCAAATTGAATTAAAGTATGAACTAGAAAGCAGTCGTACATTAATGAAAGAGCTACATGTATCTGGCTTCCCAACTTTGATGGCACAGGTGAACGGCGAATATCAGTTACTACCTATGTCTTCATACTATGGAGATGTAAAGTCTTGGGAGACATTACTGGGCTCCCTAGTTTAAAAAGCCTTATTTGTTATCACATGAGTGACTTATGCGGTATTGCCGCCATCAATCGGAATAGCGGTGCCGGTAATTTGCGCCGCTAAATCAGAGGCCAAATACACACATAACGCGGCCACTTCTGCTGGTAGGGTAATGCGGCCGGTGGGACTGTCCGCATTATTTTCAACCATAGCCGCACCATATTCTTTGCCCCGTTGTTCGGCTTCCGTTTTCAACATGGGTGTATCCACATCACCTGGGCAAATAGCATTAACCCGAATTTTATCGCGGGCATGATCCAGTGCCATGGCTTTAGTCATTAGAACCAGTCCACCTTTGCTTGCGCAATAAGCTGCGGCTAACTCACCTCCTTGTAACCCCCAATCACTGGCGATATTGATAATGGCACCACCGGCTTGTTTCATGTGCGTGATGGCGGCGCGAGACAGGTAAAACGGTGCATTTAAATTCACGGCCATGGTGTTGTCCCATTGGGCGTTGGTGGTGTGTTCGGCGGTAAAGCGGTGAATCACACCGGCGCAGTTTACCAGTACATCTAAATGGCCAAATTGTTGAATCGTAAACTCAACTAATGCATCACATGCTTGACTATCGGTTAGGTCACCGGCCCAAATTACTGCCTCGTCTAACGATTGGGCCGCGGTTTTCAAGCGCGCTTCATCGCGCCCAGCCAGTACGACTTTGTAGCCTTGATCGTGAAATGCGACTGCAGTGGCAGTACCAATACCTGAACTTGCACCTGTGACGATGGCAACTTTCGACATGGGCCGATTCCTGTTTTATTTTTAACGATTAAATGGATCTTAGCGTACAAATCATGTTGGGCGCAGTGATAAAAAAGTAAAAGCGCATAAAAAGTGCATTACGATTTTAGTGAAACTGTTTTTATTGGATTTCACTTTTTATGAGGCCCTAACAATCATAAAGGATTGTTGGATGAATCAAATTTGCTCTACTTGAAAGCCGTAATCTTTGAGCTGACTCAGTAAGCCATCTTGACCATTAAGATGCATGGCCCCGACCAATACAAACTCCACATCTTTATTTTTGGTGTAGCCAATTAGCTCAGGCATCCAGTTATGATTGCGATTAACGATGATGGTGTTGTACACCTGGGGGAAGTCCTTTTTCATATCTTGCACCGGTTTCATGTCGCTGAAGTCTTCTACTTTGCCGCTGCGCCAGGCTTGTTTCATGGCAAGAATCCACTGTGGCATGTTATCAATATCTTGAAGGGTGTATTGGATGTTTGTGTTTGGATCAATAGCCGCAAGGGATTGTAAAAAGCCCAGTTGTTCATCCAAGCTTTCTAAGCTGGCGATGGGTTTGTTATCGGTTTTAGCTTTGTTGCTGAAATAATTGTCCACGCCAAACTCACTGATCATGCCCAGTCTGCGGTATTCCATAATGGTGAGCATGAGTGAAACGCCCCAAGGCTGGTACTTTGTAAAGTGCGCAATGGGGATATTTCGGGATGATAAAAAGGCTTCAAGCTGCTTGTAAGTATTTGGTGTTAGCTCGCTGGCTAGGGTGCGGCTGTCTTGGTAAGTCATGGCGGCCATGAATTTCGCTTGATGTTCGGCTTGGTTACCGGCCTCTAAGTCGGTTTCAAATACCAGGGTGTCGGCGTCGTTATAGGCTTGTTCAAACTCAGAAGGCAGTGGGTAATCGTCTTTATTTAAAACGTGGATGGTGCCTGCAAGATAAAAATAATCTTTGTTTTGGCTGATTTTCCATACGGATGTATCCGCTTGTGCGCCCGCCATTAACGCAGCGAATAAAAAACATGAAGATAAAAGAAGTTTCATTAAAGTCATATTGTGTTCGCACAGATGACCGCTAACGACCCATTCGCGTCGCAAGCGGTGAGATTGATCGGGGAAGTTATAGTTCGGCCTTTGGTAAAGGCAGGTCTGGTAAGTCTAAGCCTAATCCTTGTCTTAACATGGCAATGGCTTTTTCGTTTTCATCTTGTGCCAAATACAGGCGACTTAATTCGCTGCGCACCTCGGCACTGTTTTCTTGCGCAAGACTGGCTTCAAAATAGGTTTGTGCGGTATCAAAACGTTCATTCATTAAAGCGATACGGCCTAATGACAGTAAAATAACGGCATCGTTAGGGCGGTGTTTTAGTTGATCTTCTGCGAACAATAATTGGCGCTTAACATCTTTACCTTTCACCCAGCCATATAGGCTCATGAGCTCATCACTGAAGTGATGCTGTAAAAGGTAGCGCAGTTGCGCTTCAGCTTCTTGTTGTGCGCCTAAATGGATAAGGTGCTCAATGAAGGCATGGGCCAAAGGCAGGAAGTCCATTTGCTTAATGGTGCGAGTGGGAATGTTATTCCATACTTCTAGTAAGGCTTGTGGGTCTTTGCTTGCGGTATTGCGTGAGCGAATCATGTGCTCAATTAATTTTCCGTAGGCTTCCACTTCTAGTTTTTGAAACTTCTTGTTGGGCAAAAGTTTATGCTTATTTAGGCTAGGAAGAAGGGTGATCACCGCTTGCCAGTCTTCTAGTGCCATGTGCGCCTTAAGCAGCATTTTGTTTACATATTGGTGCTTCGGGAATTGTTTTTGTAAACGCAGGCAGGTCGCTAAGCATTGCTCAAATTGCTCGCGCTCTAATTGTAACTGAGCCTGTTGTAAACCGACGGCCAATTCAGCTCCCTTGGTACTTTTTACCGCTTCTGCCATCAGCTCATCACTGCGCTCAAAGTTGCCAGCCATTTGTGCGGCGCGAGCGGCGGCTAAATAATTAATAATCTTACCGTTACCATGGGCGCCGGCCATTAAGAGTTTTTCACTTTGCTTGAAGTTACCTTCGGCTAGATAAATTAAGCCTCTAACGGTTTTACCGATGGCATTTTTAATGCCGCGTTTTTCTCGCCAGCTACTTAAAAACGCAGGGCTACCTAATACCGCCACTAGCATGTTAATCACGGCATAAATTGCCAGTACCAAGGCACTGAGGATAATGACAAATACCCAGAGGCTGGTTTCCAATACCCAGTGTTGAAAGCTAACTAACACATAGCCGCTGCCTTGCAGCATGTAGTGGCCCACAACGGTGCCACCGAGTAACAATAATAAAATGATGAGTAAGCGTTTGCTCATTAAGCTTGCTCCTCTATTTTACTATCTAATGTCGGTGCGTCTTTTAGCGGTGTGTCTGGCTTGGGTGTTGTTTCGGTGTCTGTTTTGTTTGGTTTTGCTTGTTCGGCTTTTTGCTTGATTGCATCTACCTTGCTAGGTGCGTAGGTGCGGGCTTGCAAAATTTGGCGCAGTAGACGTAACGACTCGCTGACCTGAGGCGTAGTCTGCTCGATGTTGATGGCGCTTAGGGATTGAATTTTTTCTAATAACACTTTGGCATTGTTGTGGCGCACATTTTTGAGGATCCAGTCTTGCGCGCTGTCTAAACTGCTTTTGAAGGTCACATTATCGGCTTTTAAAAGTGCCCACTGTGCTTGCTCTAACATCAGACTTAAGTTGTGTTCGAGTATCTGGTATTGGCGATCGGTTAATGGCGCGTTAAAGGCGTCATCGCGGTGACGAATACTCACTAAGGATAGGATTTGCTGCCAAATGCTGGTGTTGTGCTCGTTGGGCTGCGTTTGTGTTGTGGCAGGTACTTGCTCAGGCTGGCTGAATTCACTGGGGGGTTGAATGCTGTCGTGGATGAGATTCTTAATGGCTTGAATATCGCTGTATAGGCCTTGGCGGTCAAGCTGGCTATGTTGGCCAAGTAGTAGCATTTCTTTGGCGATTTGTTCGCGCACCACTAATAAAGACGGGTCATCCAAGCTTGCCAGTACTTGATTAGCCGCATCGAATAAACCATGGGCACCTTTGAATTCGTTTTGTAAATACACTCGTTGATTTGCTAAGCGCAGAAGGTATTCGGTTTCAGCCAGTTTCCAATCATCTAAGCGGGCACCTGGAATTTGATTAAGAGTGTGTTGCATGAACGCAAGCTGTGCTTGCATCTCGCTTAGGGCTTTTTGACTTTGCTCGTATTGAGACTGCTGCTTGCCGTCCTGCATGGCTTGCTGTTGGCTTTGCTGTGTCACACTTTGCAGTTGTTGCTCAAGGGCACTTTGGTTGCGCAGTAGAATTTCAATGCGGTATTGCGCAAAGATCAGTGCAGCAATGATGAGCACCGCCACCAATAAAAACCATGGGGTGTTACCGCGGCTGGTTTTGACGGCTTTATTCGGCAGAGCTTTGTTGTCACTGTTATTTGGCTGCTGATCACTCACAAGATGAATCCTTTGCTATTGCCTGCGGTTAGTTAGCTAGAGTGCGTTATCTTACTTAAACAGTCTAGCAACCCTTGTGCATTTATTTTGGGGCACACGTGAATGTGTTGGATGTGAAGAGCCGGTGCCATATTGGCGATGCGTTCACTGGGTACGATGACATGCACGGTTTGTTTTTGTCGTTCAGTTAATTGGGCGGCTAATTGATGCAACATTTCACCACTGGTGAGCAGAGCATAGTGTATTTTATGTGTGTGCAGAAGTGCCGCTAGTTCACCTTCGGCAAAGTGGACGGGTTGACGTTGATATAACTCACAATATTCGACGCTTGCACCGCGCTGCTTAAGGGATTGCGCGAGATGTTCTCGGCCCCCTTCACCACGAAAGATCAGTACTTTTTTATGGCTTAAATCTTGATTTAGGCCTGCCAATTCAAGCAGACCTTCACTGTGATTGTGCTTGGGCACTTGCATATCAATCCCTAACGGTTTGAATGCGTGTGCACTGCTAGGCCCTACGGCATACCAGTCTATGCCGACTGGCATCTGAGGCCAGTATTGGTCTATGAGGTCGGCCGCTAAGCTGGAGGCATTGCCGCTTACTGAAATGACGATATCGTAAATATCAAGATTTAAGATGTGCTGCTTCATGGTATGAAACCTCACACCATGTTGCTCGTCAAATGGGGCAATGCGTAATAATGGCTGATGCACGCAGTGCCAGTTAGCCTGCGTGAGAGCGCGGATCAGTTCATCTGCTTGACCTTGAGGTCGAGTGATTAAGATGGACTTGTTCACAATGTGCCTTTTATTAAAAAGAGTTATTTAACTTGATGGCCATACACTTCGGCCAAAATCTCACCAGCGCCTTTGGCTAAAAGGTTTTCAGCCGCTTGGATACCCAAGGTTTCGGCATCATCCACATGGCCTTTGATCTCGGTGCGCACAATGTTTTGGCCGTCTTCGCTGCCCACTAAGCCGCGCAGGAAGACTTGGTCGCCATCCAGTGTGGCATAGCATGCGATGGGCACCTGACAACCGCCTTCAAGGCGGCGGTTAAGGGCACGCTCTGCGGTGACGCGGTAAGCGCTTTGTTGGTGATGAAGTGGCGCCAGTAAATCCTGTGTGGCTTGGTCATCTATACGACACTCGATGCCCACGGCCCCTTGGCCACCTGCTGGCAGGCTCACTTCATCGCTGATGAAATCCGCAATGCGATCTTCAAGTTCTAAGCGGATCAGACCGGCACTGGCGAGAATAATGGCGTCGAACTCGCCGGCATCTAATTTACCCAGTCGGGTTTGGACGTTGCCGCGTAAGCTGCTGATTTTTAAATCAGGACGGGCCGCAAGAATCTGGCATTGGCGACGCAGGCTTGAGGTGCCCACATGGGCGCCTTGAGGTAAGTCTTGCAAGGTTTTGTAGTGGTTAGAAACAAACGCGTCTGTAGGGTTTTCACGCTCACAAATCACGCTTAAACCCAAGCCTTCTGGAAACTCCATCGGTACGTCTTTCATGCTGTGCACGGCGATGTCAGCGCGTCCGTCTAACATGGCGGCTTCGAGTTCTTTAACAAATAAGCCTTTGCCACCAATCTTGGCCAGAGGGGTATCCAAGATAATGTCCCCTTGGGTGGTGAATGTCACCAGCTCCACTTCTAAACCTGGGTGAAAGCTTTGCAGTTTTGCTTTGACGTATTCTGCCTGCCATAGGGCCAGTTTGCTTTTACGTGTGGCAATGCGAAGTGGCTTGTTGAATTTGGCGGATGATTCGGCAGACATAAAGGCCCCAGTCAGAGTGTAAATTGGCCGTATGATACGGCAGATTCAATTAATTTTCAGGCTGTTTTGCTGATATTGCGCAGCCTTTAGCGTTAAACTGCCGCCTTGCTAAATAGTTTCGGCTTAAATTGATAATAAGGTATCTAGATGATTTCCACTTCCCTTGAGAATCGCGTCTTAACCATTCGTTTTGATCGCGCTGATAAAAAAAATGCCATCACTAATGAGATGTACACGGCAGCCGAGCAGGCCTTATTAGACAGCGTTGAAAACAACGACGTCCGTGTGGTGATGTTTCATGGGGAAGGCGGCAACTTTACCAGTGGTAATGATATGGCATCATTTTTGTCCATGGCCACGATGAAGCAGCCGCCCGTTTTAACGTTCTTATTGGCCTTGGCTCGTTTCCCTAAACCGATTGTGAGCGCGGTTAATGGATTGGCCATTGGTATTGGAACCACCATGCTGGCGCATTGTGATTATGTGGTCGCCAGTGATGATGTGCGTTTTAAAATGCCGTTTGTGGATTTAGGTTTGTGCCCTGAAGGAGGCTCTAGCTTGTTGTTCCCTCGATCTATGGGTTATGCACAGGCATCTGAGTTGTTAATTCTGGGCGATTTCTTTGATGCGCAAAAAGCCTTGCATGTAGGGCTTGTGAATAAAGTCACTGCTGCAGATGATGTCCTTGCGCAGGCAACACGTGTGGCCAATACCCTAGCGGCAAAACCGCCTGCTGCGGTTCGCAATGCCAAGGCCATGTTAAGACAGGATTATTTAGCCAAGCTAGATGAGGTAGTGACCACTGAAATCGAACAACTGTGCGCCATGGTACAAGGTGCAGAGTGCCAAGAGGCCCTTGCCGCGTTTGCGCAAAAGCGTGCACCTGATTTTTCCGCATTCGCTTAACGGTCTGTGCGACTAAAGCCTAGGTGACTTATAGGTGAATACGGTGCACATTAGTGCACTTGTGCACAGTTTCTGTGGATAACACTTGGGGTAACTTAGGGACACATTGCTGCAGCAGGGATAGGCTGGGTAAGGCTCTTAAATTGATTAAAAACACACCATAAATCAATCACTTGAAAACGGTGAGTAAAAAGTTACTCACAGTTTCTGTGGATAAAAATAGGGATAACTGTGGGACACTTGTCTACAGCCCTAGAACCCAGTCACCATGGGCTCAATTGATTAAAAAACAACAGGTTAGGTCTCGCTGATGACCGGTTGGCTGGATTAATCATGAAAAGGTTATGCACAGTTTCTGTGGATAAAACATTGAATAACTTTGGGACACATGTCGCCACCCCCCGTCATGGGCCCGCTTCACTTAAATTGGTTGAAAACAACACATGCTGTATGGACTCATTGTATTCATTGCCTTCTTATTGCTAGGCGACTTTTTATCGGCGCTGTTAGCTTGGCCTGTTCCGGGTTCGGTGATGGGCATGTTGATGTTGTTTGGCGTGTTAGTCGTGCGCGGCGGCATCAGTGCGCCGCTGAAACAATCAAGCCAAGGACTGTTGCCATACCTGCCTTTGTTTATCGTGCCTGCATCGGTTGGGATTGTGAATTATATGGATGTGGTACGCGAGGAAGGGCTGTTAATTGTGACGGCCATGGTGGTGAGTTTGGCGGTGGGTATTCCTGTTTGTGGCTGGCTTGCTCAAAAGGCCATGGCGCATAAAACGGGGGGTCGTCCATGAATCTTCAATGGCAAAATGCCTGGGATGCCATTTGGCTCAGCCCGTATTTAGGTTTGTTTCTGACCTTACTGAGTTTTCAATTTGGCCTGTGGCTCTTTCGGTTAAGCGCGCAAAAGCCGTTTTTGCACCCGGTGATGGTCAGTGTCGTCAGTTTGTGTGCCTTATTGCTACTGACGGATTTAAGTTTTGAGCGATACATGGACAGCGCCCATATGATCAGCCAGTTTCTTGGGCCTGTGATTGTGGCTTTGGCCATTCCGTTATATGAAAACCTAAAAGCACTTCGCCAATACTGGCTGCCGTTTTTATTAAGTAATGTATTAGGGGGCGCCATCACGATTGTAGTGGCGGTGGGTATTTTATCTGTGGCGGGCGGCTCAGATATGAGTGTGAACTCCATGTGGACAAAATCCATTACCACTGCGTTTGCCTTACAGATCGCCCCGCAAATTGGCGGTATGGCAGCCATTGCCGCGGCGATTATCATGTTTACCGGTATTTTAGGTGCGTTGATGGCACCGGCTTTATTTCGCTGGTTTAACATTCATGAAGCCCCTGCCCAAGGGTGTGCACTGGGAGTCTGTGCTCACGCAGTGGGCACCTCTAAAGCCCTAGAATATGGCAGCGAGCAAGGGGCGTTTGCGGCGTTGAGTATGAGCTTCATGGGGATTTTGTGCGCGTTCGCCTTGCCGTTTCTGCTGCAAACCACCGGCTAGTGGCGTCATAAGGCCATTTACTGCTTGGTAGTTGGCCTGCGTGGAAGGCATTCAAACAGCGTAGCTAGGATTCATAACTGAACTATACTGGGTGAATACCTTGCCAAGGATTCGGCCATGAAGCTGCGACTGACGATCATCAATGTCGTCCTTCCTTTGTTAACCTTACTGGCCTTGGGCTTTTTGCCTGAGACCACGTTCTTATTGCCGGATTATGTCTCCACGGCCTTAATCTTATTTACCCTTGGTCGCGCCTTTCTTTTATTGCAGCAGCAAACGGTGTTCAGTGTGTTGCCTATGCTGCTGATTTCATTGCCTGAATCGGTCCACCTTGGGGTGGATATCTATGCCCCCTTTGCCTTGCCCAGTTTCTTGTTGTACCTGTGGGTGGTGAATTTACAGTGGGGGCAGCGACCTTGGTTGCACCCGTTGCATTTATTAAATTTGGTTTTATTAGGCCTGTTTTTTGGTTTGTCTCATCGCTTAATTAATGTGCCCGCTAGTTGGGTGAACCATGCGTATTTCTCTATGCATTGGGTCGCCATGTTTGTTGCCCTGACTCCATTACTGTTTGTGCGCTTATGGGCCCGTATTGGGCGTTGGTCCAGTTATTGGCCTTTGTTAGTCATTGTGGCGTTTAACTTTAAGTGGGGCAGTGAAAACTATTTGGTGTTGTGGGTGTCGTTATCGGCCTTGTTTTCCCTGACGTTGGATAGTTATGTGATGGCGTTTGTGGATGAGTTAACGGGTATTCCTGGCAGGCGCGCGTTGGAATTTAAACTGAAAACCCAGGGCAAGCATTATTATGTAGCCATGGTGGATGTGGATCATTTTAAAAAGTTTAATGATACCTACGGGCATCAAGTGGGAGACGATGTGCTTAAGGTGATTGCTAAGCTTATTAGTCAAACCCGAGGTGCCAATGCGTATCGATATGGTGGTGAAGAGTTTTGTTTGGTGTTTTCTAAAAGCGCACAAGAAGATGTGTTAAGTGCCCTTGAGCTGACGCGAAAAAGTATTGAAGAGTATGCCCTGTATCCTAAAAGTTTGGTGCGCAAAAAAAATAAACGGGGTGAAAAAACCAAGACAAAACCGCTTCATATTACTGCCAGTTTTGGAGTGTGCCAACAAAGCGCAAACGATGGTTATGAGCGGGTGATCGAGCGCGCAGACAAAGCCTTGTATAAAGCAAAACAAGCGGGTCGAAATTGTGTGAGTGTCGCCAAGTAGTCTAGGCTGTTAATAGTAACGAGGAGGTATCATGGCAAATATTTTAGCAGTGGATGACAGTGAAGCGATACGCACGCTTATGAAAGTGGTACTAGAGTCGGCGGGCCATACTGTGTTTATAAAAGAGAATGGTCGTGACGCATTAGACTTTGCAAAAAATCACACAGTCGACTTGGTCATCACTGACTTAAATATGCCTGAGATGGGTGGCATGAGTTTGGTGAGTAACTTGCGTCGGTTGGAGCATTATAAAACGAAACCGATTTTAGTGATGACCACAGAAACCGCAGACTATAAGAAACAAAAAGCAAAAGGTGTGGGTGCCACAGGTTGGCTGGCTAAACCCGTTGATCAAGAGCGGTTACTCCAAGCGGTGACTAAAACCGTTGGGTAGATGGCTTACTTCTCTAACCGCTATTTTGATTAAGAGATCAAAATAGCGTCTTTTCTATTCCCCTTCTTCAGGCTAAGAAGTTCAACCAGTTCTTGGCGGGTACGAATCATTTCACGATAGTTGTGCAAAATGGCCGGATTATTCATGCCCATGCGTTGTTGCGCATTACGCATATGGCGCTCTATGGTTTCGATTTCATGTTGCAGACGATAAATCTTGGGGTGGATACTGTAAGTCATCATCAGCTCTACCTTTGTCGTTTGATGTCTACCAATCATAGTTAAATTCTGTGAACTAAGCCGTAAAAAATAAGGACGAATTTGGTCTTAAAACCAGTCATAAATAAGACTGTGGCTATTAGCAAACAAGAATGAATGGCCGTGTCGGCATTGTTCATTTTTTTGGCGAAAAACAACGCATTTGATGACAGAAAAAGGCGTAAAAACCGTTAGAAAACGGCTAGATAAGATTAATGGGTAATAAAAAGAGAAGCGCGCACTAAAGCGCGCTTTATATTAAAAAGGAATAGTCGTTAGGCCAACAGTAACGTGCGCCAATCAAACTCGATTTGGCCCAAGGCAAAAAATCCTGGAACGATCATGGAGGGCTTGTTGCCATAACGCAGGCTTTCATATTGCAATGATAAGATATCTCCGCCAACGCATCTTAAGATGGCATGGCCTGCGGCAATGTCCCACTCACTGACATTACCAAAGCGCGGGTAGACCTCCCCTTGACCGCTGGCAAGAAAGGCGAGCTTCAATGCACTGCCAACCGCAATGCGCTCAACCGATGCCACGCGTTCTTCTAACTTGTCGCATAAGCGGTTTAATTCATCGGTGCCATGACGTTTACTGCCCAACACGCGAATACGATTAAACTCACCAATTTGCACATTCGGGTTGCTGGCCTTTATTGCAATAGCTGGCTCATCACCTATTTTACAAAATGCTTTGCCATTGCCGCCGTAATAGCACTCATCGGTCACAGGCGCATAAATCAAGCCGAACACGGGTTGGCCTTCTTCAATTAAGGCGATGTTGACAGTGAACTCACCATGGCGATCGATGAATTCTTTGGTGCCATCTAGCGGGTCCACAAGCCAAAATTGCTTCCAACTGGCCCGCTCGGATTGATCAGGGGCGCTCGACTCTTCGCTGATGACAGGCACGTTTAAGATTTCGGGTAGGCCCTTGGAAATAATGTCATGGGCGGCTAAGTCGGCCTCTGTTAACGGACTGTCATCTGACTTCTCAACCACGGTGTACTCACTGCGATTATAAATCTCTAAAATGGCGGCGCCGGCTGTTTTGGCTAACTCAATAACCGCTGCATAATTGGGTTGCATAGGTTTCTACTTATTTTGTGAATAACGATTTGGGTTAACGAGCTTCAAACCAGGCTTTGGCCATATACAAGGCTGCAATGGCACGCCCCTCAGTGACATCCGCGCGCATCACGAGGGTGTCGATATCCGCTAATGGCCAAGCTACCACTTCAAGTGGCTCTGGCTCATCCCCAGGCAGAGAGGCTTGGTATAGGTCTAGCGCAATAAGGACATCAATGCCACTTCTCATATAGCTTGGGCTTAGGCTCATCCTCTTTAAAAAGTGCAACTGCTTCGCACCAAAATGAATCTCTTCTTGGAGTTCACGCTGGGCGGCTTGTTCCATGGTTTCGCCTAAATCCATGGCCCCTTTGGGTAAGGTTAAGGTGTAGTCTTCGATGCCTGCGCCGTATTCACGAATTAATAATACTTCGCCATTTTCATTAATGGGCACCATCATCACCGCGCCAGAGCCTGCGGGCACAAGACGTTCATAGGTGCGCTCAACGCCATTGGAGAACCTTAGCTCCATGGTTTCAACGGTAAACAGACGACTTTGAGCCACAATGTGACGATCTAATATTTGCGGTTTCTGAGCCATGGCCAACACACTATAATGAAATGAATTCGTGCAGTATGAACGCTAAGGGGCCGCAGTTAAATGATCCACTGGAATGAAATCGACACCGTATTGTTGGATATGGACGGCACCTTACTGGATTTACACTTTGATAATTACTTCTGGCTTGAGCACCTGCCTGAGAAGTACGCTGAATTTCACGGTATGGAAAAGCCTCAAGCACTGGCCAAGTTATCAAAGCAAATGGAAGCAAAAGTGGGCCAGCTAGAATGGTACTGCTTGGATTATTGGAGCGAGCTGACCGGGCTGCCCATTGCAGAACTCAAGCACGATGTATCGCACAAAATTCAATTTCGCCCCCATGTGCCTGATTTTCTTGAGGCTTTGCGCAAGGCGGGTAAGCGCAGTGTGATTGTGACCAATGCTCACCGTGACAGTGTTGACCTGAAAATGCGCCTTACCGGCTTAAACGCCATGGTCGATCGGATTATCAGTTCTCATGATTACGGTTTTGCCAAAGAAGACCAAGGGTTTTGGCACAGTCTTTCCCAGGACGAGGGGTTTGAAAAGTCACGGGCGGTCCTCATTGATGACAGCCTAGCTGTGTTAGAATCCGCCAAACGCTATGGTATTGGCCATCTGATGTGCATTCACGAGCCGGATAGTCAGAAACCAAAACGTATGATTACAGATTTTCACAGCATTGATTTATTTTGTGATGTCATGCCTGTGGCAAAGGATAGTTAAGTGAGCGATAGCAAATCGGCAAAAGTCCGCTTAGATAAATGGCTATGGGCGGCACGTTTTTTCAAGACTCGTGCACTGGCCAAGGCCGCCATAGAAGGCGGTAAGGTGTTATATGATGGCCAGCGCTGCAAGGTTAGCCGCACCGTGGATGAAGGTGCCAAGCTGACAATCCGTGCTGGCTACGATGAAAAAACCGTGACGGTATTGAAAGTCAGTGAGCAGCGCCGTGGTGCACCAGAAGCTCAGCTGCTTTACGAAGAGTCGGCGCAGAGCATTAAAAAACGCATGGACGAGGCGGATCGTCGTCGCAAATTTGCTAACTCCAATCCTTTGTTTGACCACAAACCCAACAAAAAAGAGCGTCGTCAAATTCACAAATTTCGTGAAGATACGATTCTCTAATACCCATTATTTTCAAATTATGTAGCTAAGCCTCAGGGCTTGGCGAGACAAAAGAGAGCCCTCATGGCCAGTAACGATATCCTGCAACGTTTTACCTTTGATCACAGCCATGTTCGTGGCGAGCTGGTGGGTTTAAAAGAAACCCTCGCTGAGGTGTATCAGCGCCAATCTTACCCTCAGCCAGTGAATGATTTGCTTGGTGAGTTATTAGTGGCCGCCGCGTTGCTCAGCGCCACGGTGAAGATAGAAGGCATCTTAAGCTTACAAATTCAAACGGACGGCCCAGTTAGCTTGCTGTTAGCGGAAACCCGCCATGACGGTCAATTACGCGGGATTGCACGCTTGAATGAGTTGGATGACCTTTCACAAGGTAATTTGTTGGGCACGAAAGGTCAGCTGATTATCACCATTGAGCCTGACCAAGGTCGTCGCTATCAGGGTATTGTCGAGCTTGAGCAGGGCAGCATTGCGAAGTCCTTAGAAGGCTATTTCCGTCAGTCAGAGCAACTGGATACGCACTTGTGGATAAGTTGCGAAAACGGTGTAGCAGCGGGCTTATTTTTACAAGAATTGCCTGCATTAGGTGAAGTACAAGAAGCCATGGATGTGGATGAAGACGCTTGGAATCGTTTAAATCAGCTTGCACAAACCCTTCGTGCCGATGAACTGTTGCACCTCGATAATGACGAAATTCTTCATCGCTTATTCCACGAAGAGAAAGTACGTTTATACGATGGCCAACCTTTAAAGTTCAACTGCAGCTGCTCCAAGGAACGCTTGTCCGTGGCCCTGACTCAGATCGGCTATGCAGAATGTCAGGACATCATTGATGAGCAGAAAAAAATTCGCGCCGATTGCCAGTTCTGTGGTCAGCATTACAGTTTTACCCAGAGCGATGTAAATGGCTTATTTCCGTTAGAAAGTGCGAAAAACGGTAAGGGCCTTCACTAGGCCCTAATGTCAAATGATAATAAATTCGGCTTATAGCAAGTATAGGTATCATAAATAGACTGTATACCCTTGATGTTTACTGGCCTGCAACAGGTTAAGCCGGACAGGTCGACGGGGATTTCGGTCTTTTTATAACCTGCCTATTCGCCTAATTTGGATTTTCTGGCATAATCGCGCACCTAAAATTTGTAACTCGTTTAAGGCTGACCGGCTTTAAGCGGTAACGTTTTCAGTTAGTCGGCCAAAAGCCGGCGACTTACTTTTGTTGGATTGGGCATTATGACCACCGTTTACACCGATCTTTCTTCTGCCTTATTGGTAGAAAAAGCACTAGAGCGCGGCGAAGGCCGTCTACAAGACAATGGCGCATTTGTTGTTGAAACTGGTGCCCGTACAGGTCGCTCACCAATGGACCGTTTCATCGTCCAAGAGCCAAGTACCTCTGACGCGATCGATTGGGGCAATGTAAACCGTCCGTTCGATGCCGATAAATTCGACGCCCTTTGGGATCGAGTTGAAGCCTATCTAGACCAGCACGACAAATTTGTATCTAACGTGCACGTAGGCGCTGACCCTCAACATTACCTGCCAATTAAAATGACCACTCAAACGGCTTGGCAGAACCTGTTTGGCCGTAACTTATTCATCCGTCCGGATACGTTCAACCCTTCTGATAAAGAAGAATGGCAGATCCTTAACGTTGCAGGCTTCGAATGCGTTCCTGAGCGTGACGGCACGAACTCTGATGGCTGTGTGATCATCAACTTCGCAAAACGTAAAGTGCTACTTGCGGGTATGCGTTACGCGGGCGAAATGAAAAAAGCCATGTTCTCTGTACAAAACTTCCTACTACCAGAAAAAGACGTGCTACCAATGCACTGTTCTGCCAACGTAGGTGAAGATGGCGATACGTGTTTGTTCTTCGGCCTATCTGGTACCGGTAAAACCACACTGTCTGCTGACCAAAGCCGTTACCTAATTGGTGATGATGAGCACGGTTGGGGCAAAGGCACCGTATTTAACATCGAAGGCGGTTGCTACGCGAAAACCATCGATCTTTCTAAAAAGAACGAGCCAGTTATCTGGGATGCCATCAAGTTTGGCGCCATCGTTGAAAACGTTGTAATTGATGCGGACACTCGCGTTGCCGATTACACTGACGTTTCGTTAACTGAGAATGGCCGTTGTGCTTACCCACTTGAGCACATCGAAAAGCGTGTTATCGAAAACCGTGCTGGTGAGCCAAAAGCGGTGATCTTCTTAACGTGCGACATGACGGGCGTATTGCCTCCTGTTTCTATTCTGACGAAAGAGCAAGCGGCTTACCACTTCTTGTCTGGTTACACGGCGCTGGTTGGTTCCACTGAGATGGGTGGTTCTAAAGGTCTTAAGTCTACCTTCTCTACCTGTTTTGGTGCGCCGTTCTTCCCGCGTCCAGCCGGTGAATACGCTGAGCTTCTAATGAAGCGCGTAACCGAATTTGATTCTCAAGTTTACTTGGTTAACACAGGCTGGACGGGCGGTCCTAACGGTGCGGGCGGTGAGCGTTTCTCTATCCCGACCACTCGTGCGGTTATCGCTGCGATTCAGTCTGGTGCACTACGTGACGCTGACACAGATACCACGCCAGTATTTGGCTTGAAAGTACCTAAAGCTGTGGAAGGTGTTGAAGCTAAGTTGCTTAACCCTGTTAACGCTTGGGCGGATAAGTCTAAGTTCGAAGAAGTGGCGCAAGGACTTGCTCAGCAATTCGTTGACAACTTCAAGAAGTACGATGTATCTGATGCGATTCGCGCTGCGGGTCCTCAGCTATAAGTTAGAAATTCCTCACCCTAGGAATGTTAAAAGGCGCAACTTTGTTGCGCCTTTTTTTATGGCGGAGCGTGACGCTTATTTAAAATCGTACTCGATGGTGATCTGCGTGCGATTTAAGTTCAGCGCCTCCGGTATTGGCGGCAAAGGCTCAGAAGCTTTAATGGCATCTAACACCTCTTGGTTGAGAATTTGATGTCGAGATAGGGTTTTCTCAGAAATGCTAATGCTTCCGTTTCTATTGATCTCCACTTCAAATGCCACTTTTCCTTTTTGGTTCAGCTGTTTTGCCCAGACTGGGTACTCAATTCTACCCATTATAATTCCTGTGACGTCATCAATATAATTGCTGAGCGTGGCTTTGTAATCGGCTCGACTAATGTTGTCGGCGGACACTAATGACTTGGGTTTTATGGGGCGTTTTAGTGGTTGCTGCAGGTCCGACTTTGGATCAAAAGTGTAATCAATGGTGATTGTCCAACTGTTACCGGCGAGTGCGTCGGGAGGCAAAATAAAAGGTGCGGCACTTAAAATGGCCCGCTCTAATTCAGTCACGAGTAAAGGGGATATGCCTGAGTTGTCGCCGCTTATATTGGAGACTTCTGCATTTCGGTTAATATTAAATGTTAATTTAGCCTGACCACTTTGGCCGAATCGCTTGGCCCATTCAGGGTACTCCACGACATTACGAACTTCTCGGATGAGCTCCCAGCGATATAGGTCTAGGTAGTATTGGTTTTCTGCGGCAATCTCTTTTTTGCTTTTTTTGGCCGTAGACTCAACAGCGACGCTGGTGATCTTTTTCTTTTTCGGTGGCTCTTTTTTCTTGGTTATTGTTTTCGGTGGAATATAGGTTTTCTTTTGCTGCTCTTGTGCGGCTTTTTCTAATGCTTTCGCTTTTTCTTGTTTAGCTGCGAGGGCCTTTTGTTTCTCTGCCTCTTGTTTGCGCTGTTCCGCCAGTTGCGCGTCTTTGCGTGCCTGGATCCATGAGGAAATGACGTTGCTGCGAGAATAGCCATAATTCACTTGGTTGTAACGATTCAACAACGCTTGTTGCGACGCTTTATCACTCCCTAAAATATGCGTTTTGAACTCACCAGAAGGTGGTAACTTGCCAATCCACACATTGAGCAAGTTATTAAACAGTTTTGCGTTTCGAGTTTCGATGATCACGACACCATTGATAGAAATAATGGTGCCAGCAGAAGCAATGTAATCAATTAAAATCTCATCTCCAGTGGTTAAGTTATCTTCAAGAAAGGCGGTAAAAAACATAATCTGATTGATTAATTCAGGATCATTATCAAACGAATTATTGATGGCGATGTCATTTTGCCATTGCAGCTCCCAGCGTCGAGGGCTCCAGCGTTTGGCTGTGACTTTTAGGGTCATGCGTTTGCTGGCGGTGTTGGCAAGGATGGCGCTTGGATCTGAATTAACCTGATCTAAATACAGGGCACCTATGTAGAACTCTTTTTGCAATTGCTTATAGGAACCGATGCCGTTTAGTTCTAACGACAGACAGGTTTGAATGAGGCTGGTACCCAATAAAAGGGTGAATAAGTATCGTATTAACATAGTGCTTCAGGCTTATCACGTATGGGTTTAAGCATAGTCTAAATAGTTAGAAGAGGCAGGATAATCGCCTTAATTGAACCTGCAGTTACAAAATGTTACACGCATGAAAACCGCTTAAATCCGGTTGGTGTTTGCTAAAACGGCATTTCGCCTTATATGGTACAGCGGCTATATTTATTTCATCACCTATGGATTGAGATGGATATGTGCTGTGTCCAGTATCGAGCCTGTTGTGTTCTTTTGCTTTTGGTATCGTCCCTGAGTGATGCGGATGTCATTCGTGATACAGTCGAGGAAATCGCTGAAAGCTATGAAAAATGCGAGGAACTGTATGAGCATATTCGTAAAAGCGAATGCGCAGATAGTGTGTTTGGCATATTCGGTAGAATGTATTTTCAGGTAGGTGTGAGCTTTACGGAGCGGCAGGTAAAGTTTCAAAATATCAAAACAGAAGAAGATGCCTTTATCCTTTCCAGTGGTTTAAAGCCGCGCCCTATTTTTTCAGTGAGTATTAACGATAATTATTTTTACGAAAGTCATTTTGGTTATGGCATGGGCTTTTCGTATTTTGACGATTATGCCTTCGAACAAATCATCAACCGTGGGAGTGATGAGAAGGATAAAAAAACCGTCGATCTTGGCACGTATTCCAGTATGAATGTGATCGCCTTGAGCCCAACGGTATTTTATAGCTTTGGCCGAAATGATGACTCCCCCGGCCGCTTCGTTAAGTTTGGGTTAGGTATCAACGTCATGTACAGCGCGGTTAGAGGAACGGCTTACTTAACGGAGGTGAAAGCCAATACGGCCTGCTATCAATATGGCAGTGATTATGTGGCGGGCTTGGTCGATGATAAAAATCAATTAACCACCTTGTGTGAACGCACACGCTTTCGGGAGTCGAGCTTTGGGACGGGTTTTAAGGTGTTTGTCTCTGGTGAGTGGAATAGCTGGGACGCGGAGGTGGCCACCTCCTTATTTTTACACCGTGGGCGGGGTGAATACCGTTTTGTCACCCAGCAAATACAGATCGCGCTATCGCGTAAATTTGAGTTTTAAACCGCCTTAATTGAGCAAAAAACAATCTGCATGCCGCTCTCAAAACCTGCCTTTTTATGCCAATTCAAACCAGTAATTTTGCCTGCGGTGCTTTATAATTCTCAGTCACCTGCCAAATGGGTTCGGCAGGTCATAACAATAATGTACATGAGTGGTTTATGGATCGTATATTTCAAACATTAGCAACTGAGCTAAATGTAGAGCTACCGCAAATCGTCGCATCTGTCGCTTTATTGGATGAAGGTGCCACCGTACCGTTTATTTCTCGATATCGTAAAGAAGTCACTGGTGGTATGGATGATGGTCAGCTACGTACCTTAGAAGAGCGTTTACGTTATTTACGCGAGATGGAAGATCGTCGGGTCTCCATCCTGAAAAGCATTGATGAGCAAGGCAAACTGACTGACGAACTGAAAGGTCAGATCATGCTAGCGGATACTAAAAACCGCCTTGAAGATTTATACCTGCCTTATAAACAAAAGCGTCGCACCAAGGGCCAAATTGCCATTGAAGCGGGTATCGAACCCCTTGCTGATGCGCTATTGAATAATCCAGAGTTAACTCCAGATGTTGAGGCGGCCGCTTTTGTGGATGCCGATAAAGGCTTTGCCGATGTAAAAGCCGTATTAGATGGCGCGAAGTTCATCTTGATGGAACGCTTTGCCGAGAACGCAGATTTGATTCAACGCCTGCGTGACTTTTTGTGGCAAGAAGCCACCTTGAGTGTACGCGTGGTGGAGGGTAAAGAAAACGAAGCCGCAAAATTCCAAGATTATTTTGAACACGATGAAGCATTAAACAAGGTGCCAAGTCACCGCGCTTTGGCGATTTTGCGTGGTCGTAACGAGGGTTTCTTAAGTGCCAACCTAGTGACGGGTGACCCAAGCGATAAATTAGCCCCAAGCCCATGTGAAGCCATGGTCGCTAACTTCTACCGTTTAGAATTTAACAACCGTGCCGCCGACAAGTGGTTAGCCGAAGTGGTGAAGTGGACGTGGCGCGTAAAATTATTAACGTCTCTTGAAAATGAATTAATCACCCGCATTCGTGAAAGTGCAGAAGAGCAAGCGATCAAAGTGTTTGCCACCAACTTAAAAGATTTATTAATGGCCGCGCCGGCAGGTCACAAAGCAACCATTGGTTTAGACCCCGGTTTGCGTACGGGTGTGAAAGTAGCGGTGGTGGATGCTACGGGTAAAGTCATGGACCATGGCGTGATGTACCCGACGCCGCCTCAGAATCAAATTGCGCAAAGTAAAGCGGCACTGAAAGTGTTATGCGAAAAACACAATGTGGGCTTAATTGCCATCGGCAACGGTACGGGGTCTCGTGAGACCGATCGAGTGGTTGCTGAATTCATTAAAGAAAATCCAAGCTTAAAAGTGCAAAAAATTGTGGTCAGTGAAGCGGGTGCATCGGTTTATTCGGCGTCTGAATTAGCGGCAAAAGAATTCCCTGATTTGGATGTAACGATTCGTGGTGCTATTTCCATTGCCCGTCGTTTGCAAGACCCGCTTGCGGAGCTGGTTAAAATCGAACCGAAAGCCATTGGTGTTGGACAGTACCAGCATGATGTATCGCAATCGGCATTGGCTCGCTCGCTGGATGCGGTGGTAGAAGACTGTGTGAACGCGGTTGGCGTGGATCTGAATACGGCATCCGTGCCTTTGCTTACTCGCGTATCGGGTTTAAACAGCACCATTGCTAGCAATATAGTGGCGTTTCGTGAAGAAAACGGCGCGTATCAAAGCCGTACCGATTTGAAAAAAGTGCCTCGTTTAGGCGGTAAAACCTTTGAATTGGCGGCGGGCTTTTTGAAAATTGCCAACGGTAAAAACCCATTAGATGCCAGCTCGGTCCACCCTGAATCCTATGATGTGGTGAAACAAATCGCGGCTAAAGCACAAAAAGATGTGAAATCCATTATTGGTGATAGCGCATTTTTGCACGCGGTGAACGCAAGCGAATTTGTCAGTGAGCAGGTTGGTTTGCCTACCATCAAAGATATTTTGGCGGAACTTGAAAAACCTGGTCGCGATCCTCGTCCTGAATTCATCACCGCTGAGTTTAAAGACGGCGTCGAAGAGATCAAAGATCTTCGCGATGACATGATTCTTGAGGGCGTAGTCACCAACGTCACTGCGTTTGGTGCGTTTGTGGATGTGGGTGTTCACCAAGATGGTTTGGTGCACATTTCAATGATGAGCGATAAGTTCATCGATGACCCTCGCGAAGTGGTCAAAGCCGGTGACGTGGTGAAGGTGAAAGTCATGGAAGTGGATGCACCGCGTAAGCGTATTGCGCTATCCATGCGCATGAATGATAGCGCCAGTGACTATCAAGCTGAGAAAGCCACGCCCCGTGGCGAACGTAAACCTCGTAATTCAGCCCCGCGTCAGCATTCTAGCCAGCCTCAGGCGCCTGCGTCGAATAATCCGATGGCGGCTCTTTTTGCACAGGCACAGAAAAAGAAAGGCAAGCGCCTGTAGTTTTGAACTAAACTAGAAGCATGCATTCCTAGTGGAATGCATGCTTATTAGGATAGAGTGTTGCGTCTAGCTTGTTTTTATCCTCATATAAGCTGGCTATAATCGCCCCAATTTATATCTTAAGGATAGTCTCCTTTGTCTCAGCTTCTCCCATTCGACCAAGTACTTACTCAGCTGAAATCGGTATCGCCGTCAGCATTACGCTTTTCCCGAGGCATCGAGAAAGAAGGATTGCGAGTGAATGCGGATGCACATATTAATCCTGAACCTCATCCAAAGGCTCTGGGTAGCACATTGACGCACCCGCACATTACGACGGATTACAGCGAAGCCTTACTGGAATTCATTACCCCAGTGAAAGATAACGCCAATGATGTTCTGGCTTTTTTAGATGACGTGCAGCGTTTCAGTTATCAACATCTACAGAACCAATATATTTGGCCAGCCTCTATGCCGGGCGTGATTGAAGATGAATTGGATGTGCCCATTGCGGATTACGGACAATCCAATGTGGGCACACTTAAGCATGTCTACAGACACGGCCTATGGCATCGCTATGGACGTAAAATGCAGTGCATCGCAGGCTTGCACTATAACTACTCCGTATCAGATGAATTGTGGCAAGTTATCGCTGATTGGAAAGGCGAAACCTTAGATAAAGATTTTGTCAGCCAAGAGTATTTCGGATTGATTCGTAATTTCCGCCGTTATTCATGGTTGTTGCTGTATTTATTTGGCGCAAGCCCAGCCATAGATGCGAGTTTCCTAATTGATGAGGAGCACGATCTTGAAAAATGGGACGATCAAACCTTTTACGGGCCTTATGCCACAAGCTTACGCATGAGTGGTTTGGGGTATCAAAATAACGCCCAGGACGACCTGTTCGTTTGTTTTAATGGTTTACCCACGTACACCAAGACATTGAAAACCGCTATGCATCAATCCATGCCCCAATATGAAGCCATGGGTGTAGAGGAAAACGGTGTGTATAAGCAGTTGAATACCAACTTGCTGCAAATCGAAAATGAATACTATTCGGACATTCGACCAAAACGAAACAGCAAAAATGGTGAGAAGCCATTAACCGCACTGAATGATCATGGCGTTGAATACATTGAGGTGCGCTGCTTAGATTTAAATCCATTTGAAGCCTTGGGTGCGAACCGCGAACAAATTAACTTTATGGATTTGTTTTTAGCGTATTGCTTGTTAAGCCCAAGTCCTAAATTAAGCGACAGTGAATGTGCGGAAGTATCTGAAAATCAAAAGCGCGTTGTGATTGAAGGGCGTCACCCTGAGTTCACGATGCAGCGTCATGGCGAAAGCGTTCGTCTACAAGATTGGGCCCGTGAACTGATTGCTGATATGACGCCATTAGCCAAACTGCTGGATGAAAAGCAAAACACTCATGACCTGCAAGATGCACTGCACATCATGTCGCAACGTGTTGAAGACGTGTCGCTTACGCCGAGTGCGCAAGTGCTCGAAAAAATGAAACAAAATGGGCAGTCATTTACTCAGTTTGCACTGGAACAAGCCAAGCAAGTGGCAACCTATTTTCAAAGTCCTGTCAGTGATGATCGAAATGCGTACTGGTCAAATTTAGTGCAGCAATCGATTGCCCAGCAGCACGAAATTGAAGCAGCGGATGACATCTCCTTCCCTGAATATTTAGCCCAATACTTGGTTAAAGCGTGAAAGCGGTCACAAATACAGTGGGTAATTTGTACATTGGCTAAAAAAGTCCGATGGTTTGCTTGATCTTGGTGCCTTGTGAGATAGATTTAACTCAAAAGGCATATGGAACACGCTATGAAACTAGTGGAACCCCGCTGGGATCTTGAAAATTTGGAAAAAGCATACCGTCGCGGTTTCATGGCTGGCATGGTGGGGAAGGAAATTCAATCTTGCCCACATAAAGCTGAAATAGTAGTGAATGCATGGGAAGCTGGCTGGCAAGATGGTAAAGAGCAATTCGACATCAAGCACAGCACCAAACTCAAACAGACCCTATAAAAAAGGCCATAGTGATTATGGCCTTTTTTATTTCCTCAAGAAACCCTCACATTAATTTTGAGCGACAAAATTCTGGAAGTATAAGTCTTCGATATAGGGCTTACCTTCTAGTTCAGTCAATAATGCCCGTATTTCATCCAATGCCACCTGGCGTAACTTTTCACGGCCTTGTGCATCGTTCACCGTTGTCTCATTTTGCTGGCTTAAAAGTAATACCAGCTGGTTTCGAATGTAGGCTTGATGATGATTCACCTTACCCGCCGCTTCGGCTCCTATGACCCTTAAGGCCACATCGGTGCGGATGTATTTTAAGCGCCCAGTGGTGTTATCCCCATAATTAAGTACAAATGCCGGTTGTAAATGCACATACTGGGTGGCATTGCCCCCTGCAGGGGCCTCGGCCATGCTGACGAGGCTGTTAAGACCGATGAAAGTCATTACAATCAGAAAGCGAAGTGATTTCATGCTAGATTCCTTTTGGCGTTTTCTATCTTTAGCATAGAACAGCTTGGGCACCTTGCTGCAACCAAAGTCATAAACATGTGTCTATGACAAAGCACTTTTCACGTTGGCTTTTAATTAAGGGTATTTATGTTGCCGTTTTCTAACCGAATCATTTATTTAGCTGTGTTTTTAGCCTGTACGGGCTTGCTGGCAGCAGCGTATTACTTTGAATATGCTTTGTACATGGACCCGTGCCCGCTATGTATTATGCAACGCATTGCGGTATTCATTGTTGGGATTGCGGGTTTGTTGGGATTTTTACTTGGGCACAACCAAGTTGCGCGCATAGCAACTGCGGTGATTATGAGCCTTGGAGCGCTGTTAGGAATAGGGGTTGCCGCACGGCATGTGTGGATTCAAAGCCTGCCAGCTGATCAAGTACCGACGTGTGGGCCGAGCTTAGAATACATGGTGGATACCTTGCCTTGGGCAGAGGTGCTCACGGTGATGCTGCGTGGAAATGGTAACTGTGCAGATGCGCACTGGTCTCTTTTTGGATTATCCATGCCGCAGTGGGTATTAGTGTGGTTTGTAGGGTTTACAGTGGTGGGGATTTACTTAGCGGTGACAAGTAAAAAGCGGTAGAAATACGCCAATTAAGAATTGAAAATATAGAACGCTTCCTAGCGATACTATTGTAAAAATGGTGCAGGCTCAAGCACTAAAAATATAGAAAAATTTGAGCTTGCAGCGGCCAAATCCAGTGCCTATATTGAATGAACTGACCTTGGACCCATAACTATAAGCAAGAGGATTGGCCATGTTAGAAAGCTGCAAAGATGCGAAAGAACGTTGGGGTGGCGTGCATTCATTAATCGACCGTTGGTTGAATGAGCGCCAAGAGTTACTCGTGTTGTATTGTGCGATTAAAGGGCTGAAACCGTATAGTCCTCGAGAGACGCCACTGTCGGTGAAGGTACAAGCGTTTTGCCAGGTGTTGATGGATTACTGCAGTGCAGGGCATTTTGAAGTCTATGAGCAGCTTGTACGTGAAGCCACTGAATTTGATGACGGCGGAATTGAACTGGCTAAACATCACTACCCTCTGCTAGAGCAAATCACTGTAAAATGCGTTGAGTTCAATGATAATTACGACAGCGCTGAACAATGCATCGAGAAACTAACAGACTTACCGAAAGATCTATCTGAGCTAGGCGAGTTACTTGAAGAGCGTTTCCAATTAGAAGATGAGTTAATAGAAGCCCTGCATAACGTTCATAAAGAAATGATTGCTTAAGAATTCCTTCAAGTGGTGACTTACCACTTCTAGTTAATAGACCCGCATGCTCTACTCACCAGAGACGGTGTCTATTAACACTCCCTTAAAATTTTCAAACCTGCCAAATATTTCAGACTCGCCTACACTTAAAGAGAACGTAGGGATGCTGAATATGAAAACCAACCTTATTGTCTTAATGACATCATTCTTGATTGCTTGCACCAGTGGCGATAGCCCAACGAAACAGTGGGAAATGGCCGTGCGTGGCGTATACAGCGCATGCCTATCGGCGGATGGGAAACATGTCTTAGTGGGCTCGATTCATCATGGCGGCAGTTATTGGCAAGTAGATCCAGCTGAACGTTTATATGACTGGAATCATCAAGCCGAAACATTAACCGGAGTATTGAGTTGTGGGCTAAGTGATAATGACCGTTATGCCAGTACCGCTGAGCACAGAAAAATCGTGTTATGGAATGCACAAACAGGTGAAGCATTTTGGTTATGGGAAGCGCCAGCCAATATCAAAGACATGGCATTAAGTAACGATGGACAATTTGCGTTACTGGGTTTGGATAATTACCAAGCGGTGTTATTCGATATTCAAAATGGTGGGGTTAAGTCCCGTTTAACCCATGAAGGCATAGTGCAAGCGGTGAGTATGAGTCGCGATTACCAATGGGCAATAACAGGTGGCGATGATTCCATGGTTAAGGTTTGGGATCTTGCATCCGGAAAGTCGGTGTACTCGTGGCAACTTAAGAATCAAATCAAGGTGGTGGCCTTGACCCAGGATGGACGCTTAGGGTTTGCTGCCAGTCACAGGGATGACAGCATTGTCTGGGATTTATCCAGTGGAAAAGAAATGGCCCGACTACCTCAGCATAACGGCTATTATCAAAGTGCCCGATTTAATGACTCAGGCACACAACTGCTGACAGGTAGTTCAAGTGGTCAGGTGATTTTATGGGATGTCACAAAAGCTGAGAAATTACAAAGCTGGCATTTGGCACCACGCAGTGGTTGGGTAAATAAAGCCACGCAGGTATTAGATGTGGCATTTGCACCGAAGGGCTACAAAGCCGTCGGTGCAAATGGATTGGTTTATCAATTGGATTAAGCGATCTGTGAAACTAGCGATTGATGCTTTCGAGCTGCTGCTGACGATTATCTAAGGCGTCTTGGAACCCTTTTATTTGATCAAGCATCTCAGGCACTTTTTCAAGTGGGGCGGTGGTCAAAGGGATTGACGGGCCATCGCTGGCAGTAGGGTCAAATCGTTCCGTTTGCTTTGGCTTGTCTTGATAGCCCTCTGGCAGGTCGATGGTTTTCATGGAGTTGATTTTATTGTCAACGGTCATCACTTGGGCATTCACGTTTTCAGGAGGGTGGTCGCTAAATTGCCAGTTCCCTTTTTCATCCTGCCAGCGATAAAGG
>Ga0115005_10000352_pt1 | contig 35183 bp, 24 predicted proteins | sample ArcOceMetagenome_FD_87163 | JGI IMG/M metagenome (GOLD analysis project Ga0115005, IMG submission 87163) | Marine eukaryotic phytoplankton communities from Arctic Ocean - Arctic Ocean - Greenland ARC118M Metagenome | ecosystem: Environmental > Aquatic > Marine > Oceanic | place: Arctic Ocean... | reverse complement strand
TTAATTATTGCTCCTCATATTGCTGTGAAAAAGCATACTGGGAATGATAATCATGAAGGACATAATCACGGATATCTGAATAAGTTAAACGTTGATAAAAAAATAGAATTAGTAGTTACAAAATAATTATGTGGAGCCCCAGTTAATCTGGGGCTTTTTTTGCCCAAAATTCTTGGCAAGTTTAAATCAAAATATTGTCTAAGTATCCAGAAAATCAAGTTTAAATATCGAATAGAATTTTTTCCTTTAGAATCTTACTATAATTATATTTACCACTAGCTAGGAGTTGTCTCGTGAAAAATATATCAATTCTATTGTTAATGAGCTTATTTCTTTTTTCGTGTACTGAAGAAGAAATACTTGAAGCACAAAGTAAGCTTAATCAAAAAAGCTCAGTCACTGTTAGTTGTTCTGAAAATGCTGAATATAGCTCTTTTGTATCAGAGGTAGAGCTACTACTTTTTGCTACTAATAAATCAGAAACAAATTGTATTAAAATCGATGAGAAAGAAGTTTTAGCCGGATCTATTCCTTGTATTCAATGTGAGAGAAATATTGCATCAGATAAACCGAAAGATGATATATCAGTTTGCCCAGCTGTCTATAAACCTGTCTGTGGAGATAAACCATTTTATTGTCCCAATGGAAAAATATGTCCTACATTGGCTAGTACTCAAAAAACTTATTCAAACTCATGTGAATTAAATAAGGCCGGAGCAAAGTTTGTGCATGAAGGAGAATGTGGCAGTTTAAAATAATGACGCAATAGATCTGTCTAATTAAAATAATTTATAGAATAATACCCTCTATAATGAAAAACTTAAGAGAGGGATTGAAAATGAAGTTTATTGTTCTAATGATGTTAATATTATCTAGTACTGTATTTGCTGCCAATATTACACTCGAATCAGAGTGTTTCAAAGAGCTTGATAAACTAGATCGCGATTATTGCCACGGTAAGAGAATGAAGCTCTATAATAAAATGCTAGCGAGTGAAAAAGCTAGTTGGGCAAAAGCTTTAACTCAAGATCAAAAAAACAAATCAACGCTAAATATTACTAATAGTATTATGAGTAAAGAAGCACAAGTTTTAATGCTTCAAGATGAAATTAAAGCTTTAAAAAGCCATAATGATACACTTGCAAGTACTAAAATCATTGCTCCAAAAAAGAAGAAAAAAGAAAAAAAGAAAAATGATTTAGAGAAAGCTCTAGGTAATTTGGGTATTAAACTCTAACTTACCTATTTGTAGACTGTACAAGTCGGAGAATAAAGGTTTAGTGAATAATTGTCGATACTTATACTTCGAGGAGTGTGAGTGTCGGCTAGGTTGTTTACTCTTATTTTGAGTTTGATTTTTTCATTTAATTCAATGGCGTTGTCAATCGATAGGGCACTCGATTTATTTGATATTCCAACAAACTCTACATATTCCTCAATCGAACAAGATATTCTGGCGACAACGATACAATCTTATTTAAATGATCCACAAAATAAATCAATTTTAAAAAGTGAAAAAGGTCAGATCCTAAAGAAAAAACAAATTAAACTTCTCAATCTCATTGAAGTTAGAAAGGCATTTACAAAGTGTTTACAAACAAATGAATCAAGAAGAAACTTATATTTAAGAATCTATACAGCAGCTGCAAAAGTAGAAGAAATTAAAATTGATTGTAATGTTTTAAGTACTGAGTTTAAAGATATTAAGGCATTTTCAAATTATATTCAGAGTATTTCCGATTCCGTAGGACTAAATGATTTACAGGGAAATATACATAAAAATTCTTTTAAAAATTTAATAAAAACCTATCTCTTTTTTAAACATAGTTTTAAGGATGAGGTAAGTCCCGTGGATACTGTTAATAAATTATGTCAATCAAGTTATGGGAAAAACTTATGTAGTGATGAATCTAGGAAAGAATATTATGAATTTGCCAAAAATGAAAAAACATTTCTAGAAAAGCAACCCGTCTATTCATTTGAAGAGGCCCGTGTTGAGATTAATCAAAATATTTCAGAGTTAAATACTGAACTTAAAAAAGTAAAACCAAAAGTAGATAAAGGCTGGTTTAACAATTTTATGTGGGATTCGAGCGATCCCCTTTATGATGAAAAATCAGAAAAGGCATTATCAAATTATCAAGAATTGTATCTTGCAAATGCGACAAGTGGCATTGGCTCATTAATGATGAGTGAGACAGCAAAAAATATAATGGGGAGAATGAAGTCAAAAGATCAAGATGAAGTTGAGCACTCAAATCCTGAGAGAAATACCACCTCATATGACTTTTCACCCCATAGCGAACTATCAAGTCAAGATATCAAAAATAGCTATCAAGATGTAATTTCTACTATTGAAAAACAGGCAAAATCCTTAAATCGATTAGAGGTCACAAGAGAATTTGAGCAATTCAATATGAATAAAAACAACTCACCTTATGCAGATATAGATTTAATGGAGAAGATTCCTAAAAATTATCTTGATAATCGTAGAAGAGATATCAAAAGACTTATTAAAACAAACCCTGCTGCAATTGGTGAACTCCTTGCTAGTAGTCCTGAATACTCTTCGATGGTTTGCGACTTAATAAAAGAAATTGAAGAGGATGATGATACAGATGAAGCATGGGATAAGGTTTTCTTTTGGGGAGGGATTGTTGTTGGTGGAGCTTTAATGGTGACAGGTCTAGTTGCTCTCGGAGGAGTTATGCTTGCTAGAACACTTGCATCAGCAGCTCTATTTAAAACAGTAGGCTCCTATGTGACGGTTGTTGGAGCTGTTAGTGGCCTGGGTGAATCAGCATATTTTACAAAGGAATTAGCATACGCAAAATTAGAAATGAGTCTTATGGAAGAAGCATTTATGAGTGGGTTGGGAGATGAGCAAAATATCATTGAGGCAAAGGAATCTTTAAAAGATTTTAATGAAGCGAAGTTTAATTTAGCTCTCACTCTTGGATTTACTGCTATCGATATTGCAGGATTTATGGCCATTATGAAGGGCGCCAGAATTAAGAAAAATACACTAATTAGTCCCGAGAAAGAAAAAATTTTAAAATTGAATAATATCACATCAACACTGAAGGAAATATTAGGATCAAATAAAAGAGTAAAGCAATTTTTAAAACTAATAGATGTTTTTGGCCCTGAAGATGTGGTTAGGCTATTAGGTATTTTAGGTAGTATTGATGGAATACTAAAAAACAAAATTTTTAGTATTCTCGATTTAGGAGACTTGAAAGAAATAAAGCAGTTAATGAAAAATACTCAGCGCTCTCTAAAGGAGTGCTCAAAATGAATCTTTTGATAGCTATTCTTTTTTCTTTTTTTTCGATAAGTTCCTATGCTGATGAAATTGATAAAGAAATAAATGATTTCCTTCAGAAAGTACGAGGAATGAATTCATCTGAAATTGAGGATCATTTAAACTCAACTTCTCAGAAGAAAAAAATAGAGAGGATCGTGAGTTATCTTAACTCAGGAAATAATCCAGAACTCTTAGAACAATTAATGAGTGAAATTGAACTAAATTCAGTCGAAGAGAGAAAATTTCTTAATATTATGATTGAAAAAGTTGCTGATTCACCAGAAATGATTAGAAGTGCAGAGCAAACACTTTCGAAGTTAAAAACGAAAATGAAGCTCTCTCCAATGGTTGTACCTTCTCACTGTTTGTTATTTGTAGGACTATATTTTTCTAGTAGAGACTTGATGTATTCTTCTCGCGCGTTTTTTTCGCCAAACAGTGATGATGATAAAAAATTTGTAAGAAACGTAAGTCTTGCTACTGATGTCTTTGAGTATGCAACACCTGCTCTTTGTTTGTTAGACTTTTATACAAGATCGCATCTCTATAAAGAGTTATTAAGTGATATAAATGGGGTGAAAAGATCAATCAAAAATAAAAAAATAATCAAAGAAGTCTTAACTACATTTAAAAAAGAAGTCATGCCAACTTCTGATAAAAGAATATATATAAACAAAATACCGGAGCTCAAAGAAATAGAAATGATTCAATTGGCAATTACGGATCTCTCTCAAAATAATGAATCTGGGACAGGGCTTCTTAGTAAATTTAATAAGTTTATACAGTCTTATAAAATAGATAAACTTTATGAGAAATATGCAAAGGATTTAAAACCTGAAGATTTGGCACTTTTAAAAGCCTATTTTGGAGAATTAAAGTCTAGTCAAAAAGCTCCTCCTGAAAAACTATTTACTTTATTAAAAAAGATTAGTGCAGAAATTGAAAATGATTTTTTAAAAAGTTTATCTTCCGGACAAGATATTAGTGGGCTTAAAAAACAGTTAGACTTTGAGCGAAATGAAATTTTAAAAAATACAAAACCAGAAAAAATAAGTGCTTTAACTAAGATGTGTTTTGCCGCAATTGGTACTTCAATGACGATTCACGGTCATTTGGCCGCTATTGGACCTACAAAAACTGTGTTTGATAATTTTGAGGATCAATGGTTAAGAGATAATAGATATAACTTTGGTCTATTAGCGGCCGTAGCAATTACTCCAACTTGTTTTGGTAAGATTCCACTTTATATCTCGGAGAGATTGAACATAGGGAAAATAGGTATCGCAAAACTTAATGATCAAGATTTTCGCCTAATTGAAAATTCTCTTGAGCGAGCCGAAGAGAGATACAATAATGGAGAACGAATAAAATCAAAAACATTAACAAAAAGTACTGAGGAAGTTATATCCAAGGTCGAGTCTTACTTTCTTTATGAACCTTCCAAAAAGGAAAAAATATTATTAGAAGCTCCCAGCTCACTCATTCAAACCATAGATGATCTAAGTGGTGGTGAAAGGAAGTTACAGTCACGATTGACAAAGGATCTAGGCCAAAATGATACAAAGCTTTTAAAAGAGTTATTAAACTCAAAAGATCCTCGGTTCTTTGAAACTCTCTTGGAGTATTTACAAAATGGAGATGAAAAGCTCGCCGCAGAATTTATTGATAGGCTTGATGCAAATCGTTTCGACCTTATTAAGTATTTATCTGTTCTTAAAGATCAATACATAAATTCACCTGAAACGTTATCTAAAATAGAGCGCAATCTTGAATCAATCAAATCAGAGATGAAAATTAAAAACATTCCTCTTCCAGATGCAAAAGCTTGTCTGATCGCACTCGGTACATATATTGGAACAAGAGATTTATTTTTTTCAATAAAAAATAGTTATATTGAAGATGAGTTGAACTATCTTTGGGAAGATGTCATGTATGCTGGAGATGCCCTCACAGGTCTAGGTATTGCTTATTTTTGTCTGAGTGATCTTATGATTCATGGGGGAGATCTTGGACGATATTTTCAAAAAGTTACGAGACTAAATAAATCAAAAGAAAATATTACTCAATTAATTGATAATTTAAAGCAGTTGAGAAGTGATAAGAAACTTCAAAGTAAAATTGGTAGGCTAAAATATATTCCTTCATTAGACAATATTAAGACCAATGAGCTTGCAAAGAAAATTCATCTTAAATTTTCTCAAGAAAACCACATCGATCCAAATTCAAAACTCAATAAACTTTGGTCAGAATATCTCAAATCAAAAAGAGTTAATTTCCTTTTTAAAGACTATAGTAAAAAGCTTACTAGCAAGCAAAAGATAGAATTAGAAAAACTTATGAATGGTGATTCTTTAAGTCTATCAGCTAATGCAGAAAAAGCTCTTTTTGAGTTGGATGAGTTTAATAAATCATTAGCAGATAGTTTTAAAACATGGGTTAAAACAAATCATCTAGATGATTCAAAAGAAGTTTTAAAATTAATTGATGAGTTAGAAATTGAACAAGCAGATGTTTTAAAAAATCTTAAAAAACCAAATTTGGGAACAAACGCTTGTTTTTGGGGAGTAGGAACAATCCTTGCTGGACTGGGTTATCATGCAGCAGTGGGAAATAAAGCTTCAGAGTTAGATCATAAGCTAGAAGTGAAACAAAGAGAGGAGACAGATCTATTATTCAAGTCAGCCCAAGCTATTTTTTTAGGGACGTGTGGCGCGAATGTTATCTTTTCGGGAATTGCAAAAAATAAGAAAATAAAATTTAAAAGAGAGAATCCATTTCTAAGTAATTCTAAAAATGACTGGCAAACTTTACGTAAAGTTTTAGAAAGTTCAGAGGGCAGTGATAGCGGGGCAAACACTAATAAACTAACACTAAAGGATATGATTAAATCCGTTGCAAATACTATTGGTCGCTATCATGGTGTGATAAGACCTAATAGAGTAAACACTCATCAAACTCAACTTGAAAAGACGGTAAAATCTAATATTGAGCTTAATAAGAAGCTAAATTTTGATCTAGACTGTTTAAATCATAATCTCTTAAATTTTCTCAAATAAAGCATGTTTTTGAGGCAGATTGACCTTAATTATTCGGTGTGTTAGTTTTGGTAATACTTCCTTTTTTAATTCTAAGTTATTGATATTAAACATTCATTTAATTTATTCAAACGTTTGTTTGACCTTAAGTTAGATTATGTTACTCTGTTTCAAACAAATGTTTGAATGAGAGGACATAAATGACAAAATTACAACTTTTTCTCGTATCTAATTTATTTTTACTGTCACTACCTAGTTTCAGTTTTGATATCACAGAGGATACATTATTAAAGCTCGCAAATAAGGCAAATCCAAGTCTTGCTGAAATTGAGAGCTCGTTTCTAACAAGTAAAGTTCAGTCTATGGAACTTGATGATAAATTTGGATTTGAAGCTTATGGTGGACATAATAATATTCAAACTAAAGAGAAATCAACAATTTCATTTCAGCCTGTTTTTAAATCGGTTAACCAGTATACATTAGGGGTTAAGAAATATACCAAATATGGAATGGTTCTAGACCTCAATACATCAGTCGATACTAGGTCTGGTCAATCTGAATCAGGTTCTGATTACAAAGATCTTCATACGACAGTTTATGAGTTTGGAATACAAATGGATCTTTGGAAAGATTTTTTAGGTAGAATTACAAAAAATCAAACTGAGAATTTACAAGATATCAAAGCAAAAGATGAATTACAAAAAGAGATTTCAATTAGTACTTTTAAAGTGAATGTGAGAAAGCTTTATTGGGCAATCATGGCCAATCATCAAAAAATAGAAGTCATGAATAAACTTTATGAAACGGCTAAGGTTCAAGCGGCAGAAGCTAGAAAAAGAAAAGCTAGCTCTATCTCTGATAAAGCCGAAGTTGCTAGATTTGAATCTTTTGTCCACCAAAGAAAAGGACAAATCCTTGCTCTTGAATATGAAAGAGAAGCTTTGTTTAAAAATTTAAGAGAGCTATTTCCAAATCTTAATAATGAACCATTAAAGGTTGCAAATATTAAATTAGATAAATCGATTTTTGAAGTTGTTTCATGCTCAACGCAAATTGGAAAAACAACAGAAGTCCCTTATGATTCTACAAAATATGATGAAGTGGTTAATTTATTAAATGGTATAAAAGAGCGTCAATTAAAAGTCGATAATACTTATGATGATATTGATTTAAAATTTGATTTAAAACTGAAGAAAACAGGTGTTTCAAGTTCTACAACTGACAATTCAAACTATACAGGGGACTATCAAGATTCTCTTGATGATATGAATGACAATGACCGTTCAGGATTAAATGCGGGAATTATGTTAACGATTCCTTTCGGTGAAGATAAGTCTTCAACGAAAACAGTTAAAGAAGAGTTAACGAATAAACAGTTTGAAGCAAGTATTGATAGTTTAAATGCAAAAGTGAGAGCGACACATTCTCAAATAAAAAACTCTATTCACTTATTGAATCAAGTTATAAGTGAGCAAAGAGAAAACTCTAAGCAATTAGGAATTAGAGTGAAAGAGATGAAAAAGAAATATGCTCAAGCAAGAATTCCTGAGTATGTATTATTACAAGATCAAGATGCACTACTACAAAGTGATTTAAATGTTATCGATACCCAATTAATGATAGTGAACACAATACTAGACTATATTTCAGTATTTAACGAATATCCATGTTCATTCAATAGGAAGTAATTATGGAACAATTAATAAAGTTTTTTTTAGAGAATCATAAGCTTACAATTATTTTGTCACTTATGATGGTAGTTTTTGGTTTGATGGGTTTTTCAAAATTAAACTCAGAATCTTATCCAATGGTAAATTTTGCCATGGTCCAGGTTCAAACAAGGTATGATGGTGCAACAGCAAAAGATGTTGAAACCAAAATCACGAAACCAATCGAAGATAAAATTAGAGAAGTATCAGGCTTAAAAGATGTCAGATCTGTTTCGAAATCAGGTCTATCAACAATCTTTATAAGAGTTGATATGGATAATGAAGATGAAGACGAAGTATTAGATGAATTACAAAAAGCGGTTAAGGCCGTAAACACTCTTCCACCTGATCTTAGGGATGATCCTAAGTATTTAGAAATAAACTCAGAAGAGTTTCCTGCGGTTGAGTTAGCTATCCTAGGTGATAATACAAACAGAGCCCGAGATTTAATGGCCGATCATCTTAAGGAAGAACTTGAAGACTCTAAAAAAGTAAAAAATGTTCGACTCGTAGGCTTCTTAAAAAGACAATTTAATATTAGATTAGATGAAAAAAAATTAGTTGAATATCATATTGGGCTTGAAGAAGTTCTAGATAAAATTCAACAACGAAACTTAGACATCCCTGGTGGTGACTTAAAGCAAAATGGTGAAAAGAGACTGATTAGAGTTGAGGGAAAAGTTCATTCAACTGAAGAGCTAGCAAATCTTGTTGTTAGGTCTAACTTTTCTGGAAACCAAGTTCTTTTGAAAGATATTGCCGATGTTATTGATGCGGAAGAAGATGCAAAAGTTTTAGCAACTTATAATGGACAGCCTGCAACCCTTCTCATTGTAAACAAAAAAGCAGGAGCAGATACACTTAAACTTGTTGATGAAGTCGATTCAATTTTAGCAAAGTTTAGAGATCAGTATAAAGATGAATTTAAAATTATTACCTATAATAATGAAGCTGAAAAAGTAAGAGCAAAACTTGAGATTTTAACTTCAAATGCAATTTCAGGATTAATTTTAGTTGTTGTCTTCTTATTTCTTTTCTTGCCAGGTAGAGTTGGGTTAATGGCATCATTATCTCTGCCGTTAGCAGTCATGGCCACTATTGGATATATGCCAATCTTAGGGATGAATCTAGATGCGATCACTATTCTTGCCCTCGTTATTGCTCTCGGGATGTTAGTTGATAACTCTGTTGTTATTTCTGAGAACTTTGTTCGTCTTAGAGATGAGCAAGGGATGACAGCCGCAGAAGCTGCCTTTGTTTCAGTTAAACAATTATGGCTTCCTATCTCTTCAACTGGATTTACGACAATTGCTGCATTTGTTCCTATGTTAGTGACAAAAGGAATTATGGGACAATTTATTAAGTGGATTCCAATCGTTGTGACTATCGCTTTACTCGTTTCTTTGGCCGAAAGTTTTTTCTTATTACCAATGAGACTTCGATTTGCAGGAGAAACAAAGAATACTAAAGAAGTTGTAAAAAAAGATTGGTTTCATAAGTTTATTGTTAAGTTTGAAAATCTTATGGATCTCTTTATACGTAGAAGATACCTTGTCCTTGTAGGGTTTGGTGGAGTCATTTTTGGATCACTTCTTTTGATGGGGATTGGAAATAAATTTATTCTATTCCCTGCTGAGCAAACAGAGATATATATTGGAAGACTTGAAATGCCGAGGGGAACAACTTTAGAGGAGACTCAACTTGAGCTAGAAAAAATTCAAGCAGGATTAATTTCAAATCTGGGTTCTTGGCAGCGAGAAACTGTCGCAAGAGCAGGGATCTCTAGTATGGGGGCAAATGATCCGAAGGGATCTGATGGAGATAACCACGGCTTAATATCTCTTTATGCTTCTTCAGAGGCTAAATATAATGTCGATTATCTAGATTTCTTAGATAAAATGAGAAGGGTTAAATCTGATAAGGCCATCTCACTAACTTTTGAAGCTATGGCAAATGGACCACCAGTAGGGGAACCTATTAATGGAACATTTAGATCAAATAACGCCGAAAATCTAGACTCAATAGTTGAAAAAATTAAAGAGGATTTAGTAAAGGTACCAGGAGTTAGAGATTTAAAAGTAAATGATATTCTTGGTGAAAAAGAAATTAAGGTAAAGATTGATTATGTTAAAGCTGACCAATTAGGATTAAGTGTAAGCTCCATTGGGAATGCAATCAGAACTGCTCTTTCTGGAACAATGATTTCTAAGGTCATATTAGATAATAAAGAAGTCGATCTACAGGTTAGGTATAAAGATTCTTCACGTGTTAATATGAATAATATTAAAGATATAAAAGTTATGGACCGTTCTGGTAATTTAGTTCCAGTGACAACAGTTGCATCTCTTGAATTAACACAAGGTCAATTTGAAATTAAAAGATATGATTTCAAACATTCAAAAAGTATTACAGGTGAAATAGACGAAAATATTATTACTAGTAATAAAGCGAATATGATTTTAAGTGATTTATATCAAAAGTATTCAAAGGAAATCACAGGGGTTTCACTTGTTTTTGGTGGACAAGCAGAATCAACAAAAGAATCGATGCAATCCCTTGGAGAAGCCCTTATATTGGCCTTACTCGGAATTTTTGCTTTATTAGTCTTTTTATTTTCATCATATCTTAGACCGATTATTATTATGTCAACAATTCCTCTTGGACTTGTTGGCTTCTCGATTGCCTTTTTCTTTCATAATAAACCAATTTCATTTCTTGCAATGATTGGTGTTATTGGACTTGCAGGTATTATTGTAAATGCTGGTATTGTTTTGATCTCTTTTATCGATCAGATGAAAGAGGAAGGTGTGATGAATCTTCATGAAATTCTAGTCAAAGCATCTGGAATGAGATTAAGAGCGGTTCTTGTTACATCTTTAACAACAATTTCAGGTTTAATACCAACTGCTTATGGAATTGGAGGAAGTGACTCGATGCTTGTTCCTATGACGATGGCGATGGCATGGGGATTAACATCAGGAACAATTTTAACTCTTGTTTGGGTTCCATGTGCTTATGCAATTCTAGAAGATTGGAATGATTTCTTAAAAAGAAAGAAAATTATTAAAGAGGATAAGCCTATTCATATTGATCAAAGTGTAGGAGAGCATTTTGCAAAGAATACATTGGAAAATGTAGAGGTGTAATATGACTGATCAATCGACCAGAGATAAAATTCTAAAAATTTCACATAAGCTATTTTCTGAAAAAGGCTTTACTGGAGTAAGTGTAAGAGAAATTGCAAAATTAAGTCAGTGTAATATTGCTGCTATAAATTATCATTTTCAAAATAAAGAAAATCTCTATGTTGAAACAGTTAAACAAAGTATTGCGAGAACAGAGTCTGAGATTAAAACGATTTATGAAAATTTAGGAGATAATAAAAATATTGATCTCTTTACAAATGAAGTTCTTGAGCACTTTAAAGAACATAATGAAGACCTTCGTACAGGATTTAAGATGTTATTAACCCAGTACAACTCAGATAGCCTTCAATTTGATTTCTCTAAATATAGAGGACCTCCAGGAGGAGAATACTTTGATCTTTGTTTAAAACATCATTTTCCCCATGCAAAAAATGAAGATGTTGAGTGGGCTGTAAGAACATTATTTACTCAGGTCATTCATAAATCCTTACTTCTTTGTAATAAAGGGCTTTGTAGTAATATTTTAGAACATGATGATATAGAAACTGTTTTTTATAACGATATTAAAAGACTTCTTCAATTAATTAAGAGAGAGCTTAGTCAGAAAACAGACTAAAATTGTTTTTATTTGCTATTAATTATATTCCTCTTTAAACTTATTTAAAGAGGAATATTTTATGGATGAGAAGAAAACAAAAAATCTAATTTTTGATAAAAGGTTTTGGCCTATTTTTTGGACCCAATTTTTTGGTGCCTTTAATGATAATGTTTTTAAAAACGCTTTAGTTATTCTTATCACATTTAATTCATATTCACTATTGGAACTCGCTCCTGAACAAATGGTGGCGATCTGTGGTGGAATATTTATTCTTCCCTTCTTTTTGTTTTCAGCTATTTCAGGACAAATATGTGATAAATTTCCAAAAGATAAGCTGATTCGTTTTGTGAAAATTTGGGAAATTGTTGTCATGTTATTTGGTGCAGTAGGCTTTATGACTCAAAATGTAAATCTTCTGCTCGGAACTCTCTTTTTTATGGGATTACAATCAACCGTTTTTGGTCCTGTTAAATATTCCATATTGCCAGAACTCATTGATGATGATGAGCTTGTTAATGGTAATGCTCTTGTCTCCTCAGGTACATTTGTTTCAATTTTACTTGGAACCATTTTGGGGGGAGCACTTATTAGCTTACCTGAAATTGGAAAGCTCTATACTGGTGTTTGCGTCATTATCCTTGCCATTATAGGTGCTATTTTTGGATTTAAAGTTGATGCCTTAGCAGCAGCGGATAAAAAAATTAAAGTTCATTTAGGTCTTATTAAGCCTATTTGGAAAATCACCAAAATAACCATGAAAAAGAAAAGTGTCTTTTTAGCCGTTCTAGGTATCTCTTGGTTTTGGTTTTTAGGAGCAGCACTTCTTTCAATGTTTCCTGTTTATGGGAAAGACATTTTAGGTGGGAACGAAAATGTCGTCACACTCTTTTTGGCGATGTTCAGTATTGGTGTTGGCTTTGGTAGTATCTTGTGTGAAAGATTTAGTAAAAAAAGACTAGAGCTTGGATTGGTACCTTTTGGGACAATCGGAATCTCTTTATTTGTTGCTGATTTATTTTTTATCGGAAATCCGAATTTAAACTTATTGGATATCGGAATTATGGAGTTTATATCTTTTGGTGTTCATCAAAGAATACTTCTTGATTTGTTTGGATTATCGGTTTTTTCTGGCTTCTTTATTGTTCCACTTTACACATTTATACAACTTAATTCAGGTGAGGGAGAAAGGTCGCAAGTTATTGCTGGATTAAATATTATAAATGCACTATTTATGGTGCTTTCTGCAATTATACTTACCTTATTATACTCTTTTGGGTTTAGCGTTGTCGAAATCTTCGGTTTTCTTGCGCTCCTTAATGCAGTTGTCTCTCTCTATATTTATAATGTTGTATCAGAATTTTACTTACGATTTTGTGCAATGATTTTGACAAGAATTTTATATCGATTGAAAGTTACAAATGAACATTTTATACCAGAATCAGGGCCATGTATTATCGTTTGTAATCATATTAGTTTTATCGATTGGTTAGTTGTTTCTGCGGGAGTGAGAAGACCTATGCGTTTTGTTATGTATTATAAATTTATGAAAATTCCTATTATTAAATATTTATTTCGTGATGCTAAGGTTATTCCTATTGCAGGAAAAAACGAAGATGAAAAAATTTTAGAAAAAGCAATGAGTGATATTTCTAATAGTTTAAAAGAAGGGGAGTTAATTTGTATTTTTCCAGAGGGACAAATTTCTAGTGATGGAGAGCTATCTCCTTTTAAAAGAGGGATTGAAAAAATTCTTGAATCAGCAACAGATGTTGAAGTCGTTCCAATCTACCTTGAAGGACTATGGGGCAGTTATTTTAGTCGTAAGTACAATGGAAAAGCACTTAGCCATAATATGAGATTTTTTGAGAGATGGTTTACTAAAATTTCTCTAACTGTCTATGCTCCTTGGAAACAAGAAGATGTAACGGCAGAAAAATTAGAAAATTTCTATAAAAAAATTATAACTGACTGACCACAATGGGGTTTTTATCCTGATATCACATAAGTAAATCTTTCGATTTTATTCTAAACTAATTCTGTATTATGGTATTTCATATAAAGATCTAAATGGTATTGCAGCATTACAGGAGATTTCGTTAAACACCACGATTTTCGAATAAGTCTCGCAATATTATCTCTTAGCATGGCACAGGTATGATTCAAAATAAAGAGTGGATCTCGGTGAAGTTTCTTGAGTTCCCCTTGTCCAGCAACACAACCTCTTCCTCCTTTAAAGCGCTGATGTTCTGCATTCGGAAAATGTCTCTTTACTAAATCAGGATAGGTTTTGTGCTCATCTGTTCGAATAATTGCTTTGCTATGAATATAAGGTGTTAATTTTTCCAAAAAAGTATCGAGTTCCTTTTGATGAGTACTTACTCTTTTCCCATATTTTTGTCTGGCGAGAGACGCCAGGTGCCCAAAGGCAGGGATTTGAGCGACTCTAAGTCCCAAGATCTTTCTAGTCTGAGTATCGACAGCAATACTTATACTTAAGGGTTTGAGCTTTGTGTGCTCTTTTGTAATGACATCGTCAAATTGCATGTGAGTAATGCTTTTAGAAAAATTTTGTTCTAAATAATCCTCATTAAATCTCTTTGCTTTTAACCCTAAAAAAATGAGCTTTCTATGCACTGTCTTTTTATCCACCCTTAAGACTTTGGCAATTCTTCGCATAGACATCTTTGAGCACAAGAGTGCCTCGACCATAGGATTAATTGTTCTTTTTTTTTGACGGTAACATGCTGATAGTAAGGCGGTTGAGAGTCTTTTTCCACAAAGTTTACAACGATAGCGCTGAATCGATTTAGAGTCACTTTTTCTAAAGTAGTGTCCATCTTTTTGGAAGTGTTTTTGATTTTGACAGGAATCTTCAGGGCAGGTGAGTTTCATACAATAAAACGAAGCAAGAAGAACAAATGGTCAAAGAGACTTAAGCTACTAAGATCATTTATCTCTAACCATATGCTTCACAAAAAAGAGGAGAAAAGAAAAGCATGTTTTACTTTTAAACGTCACCATTATTGTCGGGCAGTTATAAAGGAATTACTCCTTAATAACTGTCAATTTATCAAAAATGTAAAATGATGTAACCGCAACAAGAAAACCTGCAATGATATCATACGCGTAATGCTGCTTTGTTGTTAGGGTTGAAATGGCGATTACTGTCGCAATAAGAAAAGAGATTGAAAATTTTATTTTGTCAGTGCGAAGCCAACCAAAAGCAAAAGAGAAGCAAAAACCGACGTGAAGGGAGGGAAGGCAATTGCTTGGTTTATCTACTAAGCGTACAAATCTAAATAGTAGTTCATTGATTTTAAGCATATCTGAGTCAAGAGGATAAAGCTCTCTCGGATAGTTCACAGGGTATATGATAAAGATAAAACAAGAAAAAATAGTCACAGCGTGAAATGCATAAAGAAGCTTATTCAGTTCTGTTTCATCTTTATAACTAAGTAAGCACCATATGATATATAAGGGATATAAAACTATATAAATCCATATTGTCCAAGGGACGAGTGGTGTATTTAATTCGAAGTCTAATAGGGGTAAAAACTGACCAGTCTGGTAGCTTATTGCCCCGCTCAGTGTGTAAAGCGCCGATATGACTCCGGCACAAACTAAAAATAAAACGTATTTGTTGTTATGTGTTATATATTTTTTTAGTGTAATTTTTTCCATAATTTCAACTTACTAATGCTTTGCACTGTATAAAATTTACCTCTAACCTCGACTATTGTCACTATTATTGCATAATACGCTCGTAACAAAAAGGATTTTTGTTTGGGCCAATAAACTGGGGATGGGATGAAAGAAATTTCTTATAAATTCATATTTTTGTTACTTATTTTAAGTAGTTTTGTTTTAAGCTGCTCTAAAGATAACGACAAAGAAATACCAATAAATGTCGAAACAAAAACTAAGACTCCAAGTGTTAATACACTTCAAGAGGATGAGTACAATGAAGTTAATGTCGAAGATGTAGTTACGGATGCCAAAGTTGAAAATACGGTTGTAGTTAAAGAGCTAGATAAGATTGAGAAAACTAGTGTAAAAAAGAAACGTTCAAAGAAGGTTGTTAAATATATTCCTGTAAAAGTTAAAGAGAATAAAAAAGATATTGTTTCAACTAAGCAAGCAGCTATCAACCAAACAACCGTTTCTGTAAAAAAGACTGATGCGAAAAATACAAAATCTTTTTCTCAAACACTAGATTTACAAGCTTCTACAAATCTTCGATCTGATGAAAATGAGAAGAAATCTGTCGATTCAACGATTTGGTATTTTTTGAGATATAAAATAAGTTCAGAATATTCAGCTAGATTATGGGTTGATATAAGAAAAAATCTTTCTACTGATTATGAATCGGATCTTATGGATACGAAAATTTCAATCTCTAAAAAATCATATGAAATCACTGACAAATTGAAATTCTCACCCTCTACAACAGTTATTTTTCCGACAAGTGAGCAGAGTAAAAGAAATGAAGAATTGATCGTCGGTTTTGAAATTAACCCATCTTTTGGTTATAAAATTACAAAAGATTTGAGTTTTACTTACCTTCCAAGATTTGTGAAAAATTTTCATGAATACGAAACAAGTAGAACTGCTGCAACAAATACAGAATATAAATCAATTCAGTTTTATGTTTTAACCTATGCTATTACAGATAAATGGTCATTTGAATCTACGCTTATTTATGCGAATACATGGTCATACAGTGGAAGAAGAAGAGATCCAGGTTATGTGACTGTTTTAGAAGTTGGCTATGATATGAGTAAAGAAATAAGTTTTGCAACAGGATTTGAGACAGGTGGATCTCATGTAAATGTAGAAAATGGAAAAGATCAAAATATAGAATTATTTGATAAAGATATTGCTTCAGTATATGGAAATATTGTATTGAATTTTTAAGATGACTTAGGAGATTAGGATGAATTACAAAACAATTACACGTTCAGCAATCGTAGTTTTATTAGCTGTATCATGTGCAAAAGAAAAGCCTTTTGATAAGGTGGAGAAGACTGCAGATTTAAACTTTGCATCTGCTCACCAATCTAAGCAGCTCTTGCTTGACATGTGTACCCTCGAAGACCCTTGTGTGTATGCACCAAGTGTTATTAATACTCCTAAGGAAGTTCCGGCTTCAAGGCCATACTGGCAAGGTGAGCAAAAACTTGTTGTAAGCCATATTACAGATTCTGAAATTCAATTTCTAGAAATGGAAAAAGACGCTCGTTTTCAAGATAATATAAATAACCTATCACCAGTCCTTAACCTTTCTGTTGAGCATATTGATTATAAATGTGCTGAGGATGAATTTGGTGACTGTACAAATTCAGAGGAAGTTGATTCAGATAAACATTGGTCAAAGAGACGGTTTGTTAAAATTCAAAATATTGATGTTGTTGAAGTTAATACTCTACCCATCCAATTTAGCGAACTATTTCAGCAAGGCTGTTTTGTCGAAACAAACCAAGAAGTGACTAAGCTTGCGATAGAGAACAATGCAATTAACATTAAGGTTAAAAAAACCTATTCAGCTAATGTTCAATGTATGGAAGCAATCGAGTCTGAAGAAGATCTAAGATACTTAAACTTCTCTGTTGATTATGCTTATTCGATTGTAAAATTATCTCAACTTGCTGATAAAAATTACGAAACAATTAAATATCCAAAAAGTGATGAAGATTATTTTGGATTCTTTAAAACTGAAAATAAAGGAACAACTGTAGATAATCACGATCATGTCATAGGTGTTCGTGAAAATTACTTAAATAGATGGTCACCAGCTAGAAAAGAGATTACTTACTATTTAAATTCTGCATTTGAGCGTCCTGAGATGAAAGTCATTAAGGAGGCAACATACTCTGCAATCGAATCTGTAAATAAATCCCTTGAGACTGCGAATGCAGGAATAAGAATTAAGCTTGAAAAAGGGGATGATTCAAAGATTGGTGATATAAGAGAGAGCTTTATCATTTTAGAAAGAGATCCTCAGGCATCTGGTGTTATAGGATATGGACCTTCTGTGAAAAATCCTAAAACAGGAGAGATATTAAGTGCTAGAACTGTAATGTACTACGGAACGATTCAAAAATTTGTGAGTCGTGCTTATGATGATTTAGTTGATGAAACTCTTGCAGGTCCAGTTGTTAGAGATCATGCTGTCACAGCTGGGGAAATAGCAATTGCAAAAAATGAACATAATGGATTTTCACTTAATAGCGAATCTCTTTCTGTGGATAATTATGTTTTAGGTGATATTTCTGCAAAAATAGTTGAAGCAAATAGATTTATTAATCAGTTTAGCCGTAAAGATGAATTTAGAAGCTTACTACATGATTCAGATAAGAAAATTGATCTGTATGATCTCTATTCTAAGCATTTAAAAGGATACCAAACTCAAGAGGCTTTGATTGCAAGCCTTGCAAAAGAAACTTTTTATCATGGTTCAAACATTAATTTTGATGGTGCCGTTCTTGATGCATTAGCAAATCAAATTGCCAAAGGTGAAAAACCAAAACATTGGATCGATTTAACTGAAGCGCAGCGTGCTGTAATCATGGAACAACTTGTTCCGTATGTATGGGTACCAACTCTTGTTCATGAGTTTGGCCATAACCTAGGTTTAAGACATAATTTTTACGGATCTACTGATAAAGAGAACTATTACTCTTCAGAAGAAAGAAGAGCACTAGGGATGAGAAAAGATGTTACTTACTCATCAATCATGGACTATTCATTTAAAGCAAATAATGAGCTTTTTGTGATGGGGAAATATGATATAGCTGCTCTTAGATTTGGATATGCAAGAGAAGTAGAAGTTCTTGAAAAAGATGATAAAGATAATGCAGTTTTTCAAAAAATTAAAAATACAATTTCTGAGACTAAGTTTCCTGTAGCGGTGAAAACATATAAGTATTGTTCAGATGAGCATGTAGGTGGAAACCCTCTTTGTAATCGCTTTGATGACGGTTCAACTTTTGAAGAAGTTGCAGATCATTATATTTCTCAATATAAAGATAATTACGATAAAGTGAATTTTAGAGGAAGAAGATTTAGTTTTGATGGAGGAATGGGAGACGTTGGTTACCTTAATTACCTATTCGGAAGTTTTATTTCTGTAAGACAGTTCTTTGATATCTTCGATCAAAGTGCTTTTAATGGAGATTTCAATGGTGAAGAATGGATGAAAAATCCTCGCTTAGTAGATATTAAAAAAGCATCAGATAAATCATTTGATTTCTTTTTAGATATCATTGAGACTCCGGCATATCACTGTATTGTCATTGATAAGAAAACTGGACAGGCCGTTCAAATATCACCATTTGCAGAGTTAATTGGTCGAACATTCGATATTGCGAAAGGTTGTGATTATTTAAATAAGCAGTACGAAGCAGGTGGACAGTATATGTTTGCTGAATTTGGAAAATACTTTAATAATACGATTGATATCGATCTTGACCGATCTGTAACAGAGTCGGGAAATACTCAAATCGATGTTCGTGGTTCTTGGATGGATAAAATTGTTGCCACAATGATTACTTCATTAAGAATGAGCTCGGCACAAACAATTGGTCTTCCTTCTGCTGGAAACTACTTGGATTACCCATTCTATAAAGAAAGAATGCTTAAAACTATTGATGGTGTTTTAAAAAACCAAATGACAAAAGTCGTTGATGTTACGTTTCCTGATGGAAAAGTGATTCAAGCCGAAATGAATTACTCACTTGATAGTACACATGAAATTTATAAGTCATATCATCCAGGTGTTAACTACTTTGTTGGGATTAATGAAAACTCTAGTACATCTTTTAAGAAAGCATTCTTTTCATTCTTAAAGAAAAAGCTAATCAATGAGCAAGATGAAGGAAATATTGACTCTGAAGATATTATGGACACATATTTATCATTTGATGTTGATAGAGTTAGCACAAAAGCAGACTTAGAAAGATACAACTATGATAGAGTCCTAGAGTTTAAGTCCCCTTCAGGAAAAGTGAATTATAGGTTTGGTTTATATGACTACAATACGAAGGCTCTAGAGCTTGCAGTCATTTATGATGATATTTCTTTCTTCAAAAATCTAGATCAAAAGTTAGTCATAGCAGGATATAGATTACTTGCAGATCCAGCAGTCACAATTGAGACTCTTAAAGCTGGAGGGGAGTATACAGAAGAAGAGCTTGCTTCAATAATAAAAGTCTCTGAGAAGCAATTAGATAATATCTATGGATTTTTAACAGAAACTCTAAATGAAGAAGTTATTCTGACATCATTACTTGCTTTATCTAAATAAGTTAATTTTGTAGAAATAAAATAATTAGGCCAGTGAAAGCTGGCCTTTTTTATTGGAAAAACTGATAATAATAAAATGAATAATATTGAAAAGAAAAATATCGCAATTAAGATAACTATCTACGGTAGTATTATTGATCTACTTTTAGGTATTTCAAAAATAATAGTCGGGATATTCTTTTTTTCTCAAGCCCTCATCATCGATGGTATTCACTCCTTGTCAGATATAATAACAGATGTTTTTGTTATTATAGTTTCTAAGTATTCTCACGATCATCCAGATGACAAGCACCCTTATGGCCATGCTAGATTTGAAACTGTAGGAACAGTTATTATAGGCTTACTTCTCATCATCGTTGCAGTCTTTTTAGTGAAAGATAATCTTGATTTATATTTTTCAAATGTTCCGGCAAGTTTACCTCAATGGCCCACGATCTTGATCGCTATCATCTCAATCATTTCTAAAGAGTGGATTTATCATAAAACAGTTGCCGTCGGTAAGAAAATTGATTCCCAACTTATTATCGCAAATGCTTGGCATTCGAGGTCAGATGCATTTTCTTCAATCCTCGTTCTTATCTCTTTAATTTTCTCAATGTTAGGTTATGCAAATATGGATATTTTGATGGCCATTATTGTCTCAGTACTCATTGGGAAAATAGGGTGGGACTTTGTCTGGAAAAGTATTGTCGAACTCGTTGATACAGGTTTAAAAAAAGATGAGTTAGTAGAAATAAAAAAAATTATTATGAGTATTCATGGTGTTAAAGGATTCCATCACCTTCGAAGTAGACAGATGGCCAATAAAACTTTTTTAGATGTAAATATTGAAGTCTCACCAAAAATTAGCGTTTCAGAGGGGCATGAAATTGCAGCTTGGGTTTCTGAAAAATTAATTCAGCTACTTCCACATGTTCATGATGTTACTGTGCATACTGATATTGAGAGTGAAAAAATTGAGCGAGAGTCTCATGTCTCAGAGAAAGAGAGTGAAATTAAATTATTACCCCTAAGAGATAAAATCGAGCAAATTGTTAAAAGCTTTTTAAATGCAAGTGAGTTTGATCTTATTGAAGAAATATATATCCATTATTTAAAAGGAAAAATTCATTTAAATATTTTTATAAAAAAAGATACTGATTTCTCATCAATAGAAAGTAAGTTAAAAAAGTCTGACCATTTTGAAAAAATAAGTTTCTTTACAAGACTTAATCAATAATGACTTCTAATTTTTTTGCAATGGTAATTTCATCAGTCGTAATATTTGTTTGATAGGCAAGTACTTCAACTCCATTATTTACAGCATCCTTCAAATATAAATAATAAATTGGATCTATTAGTTTCGCAGGGGAAAAAGAATCAACATCCATTCGATTTACGAGATAAAACATGACAGCTCTAAATCCTTTCTTTTTTAAATTGATTAACTCAAGGAGATGTTTTTGTCCTCTTACCGATTTCGAATCTGGGAATAGCGCCTCTCTATTTTCACCAATAAGAGTGACATTTTTGACTTCAATGAATGTATTTTTTTTTGAATGACCTTCAAGATAAAAATCAAGTCTCGAATCATTGATTTTTTTTTCTGGAAAAATATCTGTGTAACCTTCAAATTCAGGAATTTCCTGATTAATTAAGGCTTCCTTTACAATCTTATTTGTCAGACTTGTGTTCACAGAAATTAACGTATGACTATTATCGGTTAGCTCTAATGTATAGGCCAATTTTCTTTTTGGATTATTTGATTTAGAAACATAAACAGTCCAATCCTTCGCCCAACATGTTGTCATACTACCAGTATTTGGAACATGAGCAACAATCTTCTCACCAGTGGATAGAGTTATATCAGCTAAAAACCGCTTGTATCGATCAGTTATAATCCCTTTTTGAAGTTTATTTTGAAATTGCAATTTTAACCTTTCCATTGAATGTTTGCGACGTACTCCATATTCATTTACAATAAAGACATGAAATACTTATTTGTTACTTTTAGCTTTTTATTTATTTGTAGTCAAAATCTATATGCATCAACAGGACTAACTACAAATATTGTTTTCAGAGAATTCAAAATAACAACACTTCCTATAAAAAGAAGAAATTTTAAAAGCTCAAGAGCAATCCAAATCTACAAAGAAAAAAATAATGAAAAAATCAGAAACATACTCACACCACATATTGATCCGTTTAAAAAAGTTGTTATTAAATATCAGTCAATGGGGTTGAAAATAATCGATTTTGATCCTTTGTATGAGACTCTTTTTATTCGCCCTGAAAGTAAGGGGGCACATTACTCAGAAACTCCTAAAAGTTATAAAATAGATATATCTAATGATGAGAGAAAGGATTTTTACTACCTAACAGTAAGCTTGAGTTCTTTTGATAATATTGATTTATTATTAACATTCTCATCAGAAATAAAAAGTTTAATTCACAGTGAACAGGATGTCGCTTTAAAAAAAATGGAAAAATTTTCATCTAAAGAGGTTAGAGAGTTAAAAGAAAAAATTAAATTCAAAGAGTACCATTTTTTTAAATTTCAGAAATATTTTGCTCTTTATGTTGGGACTGAGACACTTATTGAATCTAGCTTTGTAAAAGACTTTCATTCTTCTATGAATAGAGTTTTTATTAATTTTTTTGACTCATTTAAATTGAGATTTATGACTTCAAGCTCTATTAAAAATTATGTGAATAAAAACGTAATTCAAGATATTCAAAGTAATATTGAAAAAGAAAATTACAAAAACTTAGAGTCTCCATTCACTGCAAGCTTAAATGTTTTACCAAAAGGAACTCTTAGAAAGATGTTTATACAGAATGATATTCATTTTATTTATTTAATTAAAGTCGATAAACATGCAAATACTAATCTTCAAACTGATATTATGAAAATTGCACAGGATTCAATGAAATAAAAAAAGCCCATACAATGTATGGGCCAATTCATTTACTTAATATTAAAAAAATTATAAGTTAATACCATTTGCTTCTAAAGCATTACCATGAAGTTCTTTAATAAGAGCTTTAGTATTTTCTTTAGAGGTATTAAAGTTAGCTGCCGCTGAATCAATTAGTGATTCTAATTCAGCATTCTGTCCTACTTGAGCTTTTCCTATTGCAGAAACAACTGCTGTAGGGTTAACTCCGTATAGTTTTTGTGCAAAGTCAGCTATATCACTTTCAGAACGGTCTTCAAGAGCAGAGAAGTCTTTAACATTTTTTGCTACTTTTAATGCTTGATCTTGAGATAACTCAAATTTTTCAGCATAATGAACAGACATTCTTTCTAGCTTAAGAGCTTCAATGTCAGACACTTCTGAAACAATATCTAACTCAGAGCTAATTTTTTCTCCTGTCGTGCTATAGTATTCCCAATAACACTCATCATACATATAATAACCCCAGTAATCATAAACTGGATAACAGTTATAATGATTAGTCGGTTGGTAATAACCTCCGCCACCACCATTACAGCTAACAAAAGTTACACTTAGTGCTACAATTGCTACTACATTTAATACTAATTTTTTCATATCGTCTCCTTAGGTTGACTCATTTGATTGAGTTTTATCTAATTTATGTAAAATTGTCTCTACATATTTAATAACTAAATCTTACAAAAAATTTAAGGAAATATAGTAATTTTGAGAATAAGCAGTATCAAGTTGACACCATTATTGTTCAATTGAAAGAAACAGAATTTTAGACGCACTCAAGCAACTATATGCTATAAATTCTTTTTTGTTCCTTTCCACTATATTAATGTCCTCACATCCATTTATGGCCATCGACTTTAATCGTCTATCGCTTATCAATGTCCCTGAATTATTTACTACTAAAGTTTCACTTATGTAACTTGGGGACTCGGTTGAAGGAAGAAATACACCAGGTCTACTTGATAATGCTAAATACCTTCTACGATCAGCTTTAACTTTAGAGTTTAAGCTTTGCCGTTTACCAGTTTCTTTGTCTAGATATCCAATGGATGTTTCAGTTTGATAAAAAATATTTTGTCCAAAAATTTGATTAATATAAATAATAGATTCATTCTTATTTATATTTTGTATATCTTCTATAAACACTTCAACCTTTTCATCTCTTAAAATAATCTCTCCTAGCAATTGCGAGCCATTAATTAAGTAATCATGAAAAAATAAACCAATTGTTCTATTCGAGTATTGAAGAGGTCTTGTTTGAAAAAAATCAAAATAAAAAGGAAGAGATAACTCATCTACTCTTAATTTATTCTCTTCATATGAATTATAAAAATATTTTTTTACGTATTCAAAACCATAACTACTAATAAATTTTAGCTTCAATTTGGGTGTTGGTATAATGTGAAGAGGAAAGTGATTCTCAAGTGTATTAAAGTGATGAAGTCCATCCTCGTTTAAATAATATATATAATTTGTCACTAGATTGGGCATAGCTCTCCATGGAGAAATTGAAATATTGTCTGCATTTAATCCATGTCCTATCCAAGTAGGGACTGTTCGATTTTGTAATTTTATCCAGTTCAGCTTTCCAGGTATAAATGTTTTATCATTTGAAAATTTATTCTCTGGAGATATTAAATACCTTTTTTGATTTAATTGATGATCTATAACATAAAATTTTGTGTGTTTAATTCCTTTTTCATCAGAAAAAATATAGACCATTACATAATCATCGTGATGATCATGATCAAGATCTACTTTGTAAAAAGATAGGGGAGTAATATCTTTTTCTTTAATTTTATAAATTGGTGAAACTTTGTATTGATCTTGAGACTCTTGTAATATTTGAATGGTGCTCATATTATTTTCTTCAGAAATTGAAATGAAGTCGACTTTACTTTTATCGCTAATATTAACAAAAGACTTTATAATTGAGTTTGAATTTATTTTTGTTTGCAATTTAAAATGCGTAATATCGAGACTGTCGATGTCTGGATGAATCAAACGTAGTAGAGAGACTTTAATAATGTATTCATAAATATCATCATTTTGATTGATAGTTAAAAGAATTTTTATATCACTTGGAGCATTTTCGTTAATATTAATGGAAATATTCTTTTCAAAAACATCTTCAACATCTAAGTTTTCTATATTAAAATTTTTAGTTTTAATCTGAAATGAATCATCTAGACTTTTTAGATCTATAAATGCATTTGCACTTTTAGTCCCATAGTTTTTAATCTTTAACCGAAACGTTTTGTCTGTTGCATCTAAATTGACTAAGTAAGGAGATTTATTTATGGGATATAATAAATGAGACTGGGACAGATTAACAGCATTTTTGAAGTCAAAATTTCCAAATCTATATTGAGAATTAGTAGGAGCTTTTCTCGCACCTCTTAGGACTCTTGCTCTAATTTCATTTTTTGGTATACCAATAGATAATAGATTCGCAATTGAGGCACTTATCATTGGTGCTGATTGGCTAGTTCCAGATAAGTATTCAAATAAATTATTCTCGGTATAATTCTTAGATCTTAAGTATGAAGGCCATGTACTTAAAATATGAGATCCAGGTGCTAACACATCAATTTGAGTTCCATAGTTTGAATAGGACGCAAGACTACCTGTTCTGTCATAAGCTCCGACGCAAATGACATCATCATACGCACAAGGAAAGCTAACATCGTCATGGGAGTCATTTCCTCCTGCGACTATGACAAAAATTCCCTTCTTTACTGCAAGTTTAATAATATCTCTCATGAGCTTAGTATCAAACTGAAAGCGCCAGCCTAGAGAGAGGTTAATTATATCTACATTGTTCTCAATGGCATAAAGGACTCCTTTAGCAATATTATCAATAGGATTGTCTGTACTAGATCTAAGGGCAACCTGAACTGGAAGAATCTCTGTATTCTGACCTATAGGACTAAAATTATCTTTATGACCTGCAAGTATTCCGGCAATATGTGTACCATGTCCAATTTTGTCAGTGACATCTGGAGAACCATTCATGTCATTTTTTGGATTTCCAGAGTTCGTAATACTCCACCCTGTACAGTCAAGGGGATACCCATTGTTATTGGCATCAATATTGGCAAACTTATGATGACATTCATTTTGAGAAGTCGTGCTATTTAAACACTCTTTATACTTTTCAAGGGATTGACATTCATCTTCATTTTTTACGAGATAGTTGGCTAAATTTGGATGATTGATATCTAATCCGGAGTCAATAATCGCAATGCGTATTTTCTCTTTAAAAGAATATAGCTGAGGATTAAAATTTATATCTTCACCTTTTTTTGATTGAATATATTCGATATCTATATCTGATACCCAGTTCTCTACAGTTTCTCCATTGTTTTTTAGATACCATTGCTCTTTGTCCAAAGATTCTAGAGTAAATGTTTGTACTTCTTCAATATGAATCGATGGGTGTTGGTGTCTTAATTCAGATAAGTTTTTTTCTGAATGGACTTTGTAAATTGAGAATGAGTAATTATATTTTTTGAGTAGAGATTGTTCTTTATTTGAAAAAATCGGATAAGCATTAGTATCAATTTCTTTAACGACATTTAAATTATCAGTATAGAAGTAGTATGCATTTATGTTCGCATATGTTATTTGATTAAAAATGAAAAATATGATTGTGGATATTATAATTCTCATCTACATTCCTGGCGTATAATTTAAAGCTCTTAACTCATAGGGTGTTATACCTAGTATATTTGTAATTTGATCAAATACTCCCGTTCCATAATTCGTTTGATAACGCCCAAAAGAATTTGAGATATAGTCTATAAATCCTTTTTCATTATTCTCTAAAAAACCAGTAACTCTTGTCGTTGTAAAGAGATTCTCAGAACCAATCCACTTAATCACTCTTTGACGGTCAAAACTTTCTAGTAAAGTTAATATGATTAAGTTTTGCTTTTTTATTTTGTCTACTCCATCTAGATTCTCTTTAAACTTTGTTTTTATCTTTATGAGAATCTTTGCTCCTAGAGGAAGGCATTTTCTGTTTGAAGATATATTTCTGCGCTTACAATAACGTTTCCATTTCTTATCTTGATACAGGTATTTGAGAAGCTCTATTGATTTATCTTGATCTACATTTAGAAATTGATCCTCAAATTTATCCATAAAGCTTGGATAGATAATGATTGAGGTTCTAACTTCATATCCTTTTAATGGGCCTGAATGACTTAGTAAATCTCTATTAAATAAGTTTGTTGTGTTTTGGTTAGTAACAAATAACCCCTCAATAAAATCAAAGATCTGTGACATTGAGCTATTGTTTATTTCCCATCCTTTCCAAATATACTCTACTTTTGTTGTTATGTTTAGATCTTCACCTGGAGTGATATCACCTTCTGATGTGTAGTATCGTGACTTACTAGAGCCTTTAATGTTTTGGCCACTATCATTTGCATCTTGACCTATTCTTAGAAAATTAGAAACGGTATTTAAATAGCTATTGATAAAACCAAAAATATTCTTTCCGGTTCTTCTAATATCACTTGTTGCAAAAAGTATTTTAATTCTCTCTTCCAAAGACAGATTTGGATATTCATTTTTAGGTAGAATTATTTTAACTAAATTATCTAATTTCATATACTCTGATTTGAACCAGAGTTTTTTTAAAGTAATTAAATCTCCATCAATATCATTTTCAATTGTTAGTGGGGAGTAATGCTCTTTTAGTAGTCTTGTTTCTGATGAAATAAATAATTCTCTTATTGTTTTCAGTGCAATCACTTTTTTTTCTTTATCTGTCTCATTAAATTTTACTTTGTATAAGAGTGTTTTTTGATGCCCATCAACCCATTTTTTTGTTCCTTTTATTATTTCGAAGAAGTAATTTAGACCCATGGAAATTGAATGATTGCGATTATCAGAACTTTGGATAGAAATTTCGAATAAATCTTCTTTCTTTCTTATTAATATTGATTTTAAAAAGCCTTTCGCATGATCTGTGCCAATTGATAAACTGAGTTGTTGATTGAGATAAGTTGAGAGGGGAATATTTGCTTTAACATTACCGATAAGGTTAATAGAATCATTAATAATAAATGTCTCATTTAGGGCAAGTTCTTTTAAAAGACTTTCCATGTTTGTATTTCTTAAAGTTTCAATTTCACTTTCACATTCCTCTGTGCGTTTAATCGGCATAAGTAATATGGAACTTTCCTCAGTGCCATTTCTGATTAAGTCTTCTCTTTTGAATATTGCCATCTCTTTGGTCTGGGCTTCTTCAGTATTATATTTTATATAGATGACTTTACTTCCACTAATGACACCTTCATCTACAGTCACGTATTGGTCATAACGACATTCCTGTTCGAGAGTAAGCTGTCTTCCAAGTTTTTTCATCAAACTTGGTATAAGAAGTTTTTTTATACTTTGGTTACTTGCTGTCTCTAAGTCAGGCATTGCTCTCACATGTGAGTAGGTTCTTGAAAAGCTCACGCTTGCTGCGACAGTTGGAAGTATATCAGACTGAACACCAGTAATCATTGAATAGACGCCGAGATTTACATCAGCACCTACAGTATCTACAAGTTGTATCGGAGCATTTTGACCTAGATGATTTCCAAAAACGATATTTCTTCTCAATGATGTATTTAAGCTAGCTGTAGGAGATGAGAATGACTTTAAAGGTATTTGTCCATTTGACCCCGGATGATTAACCCGGTAATCAGCAATATTATCTTGAATATTTTCAAGAGCATCATTGGTATCAATGCCCGGTACGAATTTCTCTACTGCACTTTCTAAAATACTACTAAGAGCATTATAAGTTATTTCAGATCTAAATAATTTAAACAATTCAGAATATCGATAGGGTGAATCAGGAGCATCTTTGAAAAAATTATTTACAAATTCTGGGTAAGCGTTATTTGTATAGACTCCATTTGTAATGTTTTTATATGAGAGTTGTTTATTTACTATATAGTGATGATTTGTTTTAAAAATATTTGAATACTTATTTATTCTGGATAATATTTTTTCTAAAACAAGTGCACTTATGTCATCAGGATAATTTGCTTGAAGTAAAACTTCTTTTAAATCATTTCTCGTTAAACGGTTAAGTTTTTTAGTTATCCATATAAGATCACTCTCGGATATATCCTTGAATTCACCTGCATAAGGATGGTTTATTGTCATGTGATTATTAAATATTCTGACACTTTCCCAATCGATTGAGTTAACAGATTGAGGAAAGTTTGTAATATCATAAATTGCAAGTAATGCCCTGAATATCCTTCGACTCTCTTGTCTTTGACTAGACATGAATGGTAGGTACAAGTTTACATTTTTAAGTTTAGAAGGCTCGATTAAGACATCTTTTAAGTTTAGCTTGAGTTCATTCTCGCTCTTATCAATCCATCTATCTCTCTTTGTAAGAGTGTCTTCTCCAAGTTTTTCTAAAAATTTATCTCTCTCATCTATATTTTTAAATTCAACTTCTAGATTTTTAAAAAAGATTGGTAGAGTAATATTATATCCAAGCTTTCTAAGAAGTGCAGCACGAATCATATTTGAGTGATTATCAAGTGAGGCAATAAGAGTATAGTCATCACCATTAAGTCCTACTCTCGCTCGAAAAAGCTCGCTCGGAGATGATTTATGTTCAATAAATTGAAAAGAGCCTTTAAGTGATGCCTTATCTAGCTCTGGGAGGAGACTCAGGCGACTATCGCTCCAGAGATGACTTTGATGAGGATTAAGGTTTGAGATATCAAAACCAGTTTGGGCCAAATTAAGAGCTTCATAGCTACTGATTCGTTGATCATTATAAACTAAGTCGTTGGCCGGTTTTTTAAATTCATGATTAGGATCATCTAACTTAATGCTCACTGAACCTGCAAAGACAGAAGAGCAATAGAGAAATAGTACTACGATGATTGATTTCATGCTGCTGTATAGCATATTGCTCAAAAATTAGGTAAATCGAGAGCGAAAATTGTTATTTTTACAATATTTGTATTTATTCTAAATTGCCATTTGGTAATTTCTGAAATAAGTTAAGTTACTGTTAATTCAAGAAAAACTTAAGACATTACTTTAAGAACTAAATGATATTTATTTTTTAAAGATGTCTGAGTGTCTTGCTAAAGTATTTTTAGGTTAATACCGATAATAAAATATAATAAATAATATAAATAACTCATTGATAAGGAGTCCCTATGTCGAAATCGGCAAAGCTTAATTTAGGTGAAAAAGAAATAGAGTTACCAATAATTGAAGGAACTGAAGGGGAGCGAGCCCTAGATATTTCAAAATTACGGTCAACCACAGGGTTTATAACTTATGATAATGGTCTCGGTAACACAGGAGCATGCTTGTCTGACATCACCTTTATTGACGGTGAAAAGGGAATCTTAAAGCATAGAGGTTACTCAATAGAAGATTTAAGCAAGAATTCTACATTTCTAGAATTATCTTATCTCTTATTTTACAAGAAAATACCTACAAGTGATGAGTTAAATAAATTAAAACAGAGTATTAAAAAAACAAGCAAGATTCCTGATGGGATTAAAAACTTAATTAAAACATTTCCAAAAGATGCTCATCCAATGGGAATTGCTTCTTCTGCAATGGTAGCTTTATCTGCTCAGTATCCACACTTATTGGATCAAGATTTAAATGATGCCCAGAAAGATGAAATTTTCCCTTTAATGTTGGGGCATTTTAAAACGATTGCAGCTGCAATTTATAGACACGGACAAGGATTAGATTTTGTTGAACCAAATGCTGATCTTAGTTACACTGCTGACTTTCTTTATATGATGAATGGTGAAGCTCCGAATGAAGAAGTTGCAAAATCACTTGATGTACTTTTAATTCTTCATGCTGATCACGAACAAAATTGTTCAACTTCAACTGTAAGAGTTGTTGGATCTTCTAAAGCAAATATTTTTGCATCAATTTCATCTGGAATAGATGCTCTTTGGGGACCTCTTCATGGTGGTGCAAATCAAGCTGTTTTGGAGATGCTTGATGCTATTGCAAAAGATGGTGGTGGCTATGCTAAGTTTATTGAAAAAGCTAAAGATAAAGAGCATCCATTTAAACTAATGGGGTTCGGGCATAGAGTCTATAAAAACTTTGATCCACGAGCTAGAGTTATTAAAGGTTATTGTGATACCATTTTAGAAAAATTGAATGTATCAGATCCTCTTCTTGATATTGCGAAAGGCTTGGAGACTACAGCACTTAGTGATGAATATTTTGCAAAAAGAAAATTATTTCCAAATGTAGATTTCTATTCAGGAATTATTTATAAAGCGCTTGGAATTCCAACGAATATGTTTACCGTCATGTTTGCACTAGGTAGACAGCCCGGTTGGATTGCTCAGTGGAAAGAAATGATAGTGGCAGAAGGTATGAAAATTACAAGACCTAGACAAATTTATCAGGGAAAAACTGACGAAAAACTATAAAAGAATGAAAAATTTATAAGAGTACTTTTCAGCTTCATAAAAAGATCCTATTTTTTTACTAATTAGGAGAAATTTATGAAGCTTTTTTATTTTATCGTTATATCTTTAATTTCAAGTTCAAGTTTTGCAAACTATATCAATACTAATTGGCAATATAATAGTGGATTTTGTGCAGCGGAAACATATTGCTATAATGGGCGTCGAATTAGCTGCCAAGTCGTTTCTTTTAATTATGGAAATGCTCCAAGAACAATAAATAATTTATGCCGAACTCGTGTCGTTCCAGGTCGATTTGTACATTGCCAGGGGTATGCAGATAGAATTAATTCTTTTGGTCAGACTTTTTTTGTTCCGGTAAATCTTCCAGTTTCCTGTTATTAATATAATCCTTGTAAAAAGTTATATAGTCTAGTTTTCCTTCATCACTACTTTTTTTGAATAGGGGAAGGATTTTATCATAAATACTTTTATGTTTAATATTTATAAAATGGGAAATTTTAAATTTTTTTAAATTTTTATGAGTAGGACTTAATAAGTGATTATACTTTTTCAAATAAAATTCAAATTCTAAATCAGTTAAAAGTATTCCAGAGATTTCATTCTTAGTTAGTGCAGCGACAAGGTCATCATAATTTGTAAAAGATTTTGTTTTAGAAAATAATGCTTTATTAGAAATAACTGTTTTTTGGTGAGCATAGTTCCCAGCGATTAATCCCACTGCGATATGAATTTTTTTAGGCTCACTTTCCATTAATTGATATAAATGAACGTTATAATCATTATAAAGTGAGTAGGGAATCTCTAGAGCATTTGATATTAGACCAGATTCGGATATTTTATTTCCAATAGCATCAAAGTCATTTGTTTTAATTTTCTCGTTTATCTCTTTCTCTGTAATATATTTAAACTCAGGCTTTACTCCAATGCTTTGATACATTGGAGCAATAATTTCTTGGTAATAGCTATCGAGTATTTTATTATGAATACGTGTTTGTGTAAGTATTTCAAATGCAATTACGTTTTGACTAAAAAAAACAAATAAACTTAAAAGAAAGAAAAGTTTTACCATTAAGTATTGAAAGTCTCAGGTTTCATTTGTGATTGAATATAGTTTTGCTCGCCAACTTTTTTGAGTAATCCATATTGTGTCTCAAGCCAGTCAACATGCTCTTCTTCTGATGCTAGAATTGATAAAAATAAATCTCTCGTTACATAATCAGACTCAGCCTCAGCAAGCTTAATATGTGCCTTAAGCTTTGGAATAGCTTCATTTTCAACAGCTAAGTCACACTCAATAACTTCTTTGATATTTTGACCAATACGAACTTTTCCAAGTTTTTGAACATTTGGAAGTCCCTCTAAAAATAGAATTCTTTTTATAATTTGATCTGCATGCTTCATTTCATCGATTGATGCTTCGTATTCAAGTTTACCAAGTTTCTCTAGCCCCCAATCTTGTAACATTCTAGCATGTAGAAAGTATTGATTAATGGCCGTTAGTTCACCAGTTAGTATATCATTTAATGCATCAATAATGGATTGAGATCCCTTCATGAATTCTCCTTGAAGTCAGTTTTGTTAATGAGTAAATGATAAAGAAAGGATTGATAATTTACAAGGTTAAAAGTTTTTATTTAGTTGATTTTGATTGATTTCATCATTTGATGCTTCTGCATACTGCATAGCTTCTTTTAAACAACTTCCACATTCTGATCCAAGACCTAGGGATTTACACAATTCATTAAAGCTTTTTGTCGTTTTTTTAGCTTCTTCTATTTGTTTATCAGATATTCCACGGCAGATGCAAATATACATATAATACTCCTTAAATGAGTTTATATCTGTTCGGCTATGCATACAATAGTTTTTATAGGTTATTTATTATTTCTTATGCAAAACTAATGTTATCAAATACTTACATAATGTAATTAATTATGACCTACTGGAGAATTCTCCCTTTTAATGACCTTAAAAACCTTGTTTATGCTTAGTCCACTAAGACTTCTTATATGGATAAGATAATTACCTGGATCTTTGATCTCTCCAAGCTCAATAATATTTTGAAGTGGAAGCTGCATTCTTCGACAATTATTGACGTTTTGAAGTGATAAAATAGGTAAGATTATAAAAATATTTCCCTCTCTTATAACTTTTATTTGGTCGTCATTTAAAAACATACAATTCGTGTTATAGGTTCCTGTTAATATAACATTTAATTCTTCGTTGGAGTAAATGAGTTCTGGAATAAAGGCGCTGGAGATTGGAGCATATATATTTTCATCAATCGTATTCATTTGTGCTCGTTTTACATGAAATATCTTTTCTTTATGTTCATTAAATTTAATTTTATAGGCACCTTCTGCTAGCTCTCCAAGAGATATTGATTGAGAAAATCCTACAGGGTAACTTAGCTCACTAATAATACAGCCCGATAAGTTTTTACTTTTTGCGGTTAAAGTCACTTGAAATTCATTGGAATCAATTTTCGAAATATTGATTTTATCAACTTGATAACAAGCGGATGGGAGTTGTGCGTAAAGTGTAAATTCAATATTATCATTTGAGTCATAGCCGTTTTTAACAATAAAAAGCTCATCGATATCAATATTAACCTTTGAATTTATAGCAGCGTAGATATTTAATGAAAAAATTAAATATCCAAAAATTAGTAACTTCATTTTTTCTCCTGAATGTTTTGACTGTTTGATAGTTCAATTAAGCTCTCAATGATATAAGCTAGGGGCTGCCCTTTTTTGGCGGACTTCTTAGCAAGGTTTGAGATATTATTATCAATTGGACTTTCTCCGTTCCAAAGTTTATGGCCTAAGAGATAATAATCATAAGCTGACTTTGCCATACTATTTTTTGCAGGCATCCATAAAAAATCTGGATGTTGATAACCGTACCATTCTCCGCCTACTATGTTAAAGTTCTTATCTAGCTCTAAATCATAATAATAAGAAGCAGTATTTTGATCATCGTCGTCGCCATTATCAAGGATTGAGTGATTGGGAGTTGTCTCAACTGCGTAAATAATCTCGACGTTTATACCAATTAAATATTTTGTTTTTTTTGATCTATATTTTTTGTATGGATCATCAATAAATGTTTTTAACTCAATTATGGCGTCTTTGAAATTTAGCAGAGTTGTTTGATTGATAGGATTAAAGGGTTTAAAGTTATAGCTAATGATAGGCTGATTCCATACTTCATAATCAAGGGTAGCGTCCATAATCATACTCTGCTTATTTATTCCAATTTGATGAATGAGAGCAAGATGGAGAGTTGCTGGGTTATTGTCTAGGCAATCAGGGTTGGTCGCCCTGTTATTATCATCAGTTGTCGGTGATTCTTCATGGCATCTTCCCCCTATAAATTGGGTTTTATATGATCCTTTTGCCCATAAAAGAGAGTTCAGAGCTTTTATATCTGAAGGATAAAATGGAATAAGATATTTCTTATCAAAGCTAGGAAGATATATCGTTTTTGTAGGCCTTTTTGTCATAATACTTGCAGCCGACCAACCATGACAAATCCCCATCCAAGACTCAACATCTCCAGATTGATTATAATACTTTTCTCCATCTTTCCACATCGCATCTTTGAGAGGAGTCATTTTTGGGTCGATAAGAAGGTCATATTTCTCTGCTGGTGATAAGAATTTTAATTGATCGTTGCTCATATGATCTATAATTGGATTT
>Ga0115005_10000351_pt1 | contig 35206 bp, 23 predicted proteins | sample ArcOceMetagenome_FD_87163 | JGI IMG/M metagenome (GOLD analysis project Ga0115005, IMG submission 87163) | Marine eukaryotic phytoplankton communities from Arctic Ocean - Arctic Ocean - Greenland ARC118M Metagenome | ecosystem: Environmental > Aquatic > Marine > Oceanic | place: Arctic Ocean... | reverse complement strand
GTCAAAAAAATATCTTTCCCATGATATTTTTCCAAACCGGGAACTGGCCAAGGGCTATTTTTAAATTTTTCTAAGTTGCCAAAATTCTCTTTTCCCCAATAACTTTTTGGCGCTCCAGCAGCATGACCAGCAATATTTATATCAAAACCAATATTGATTGGATTCTCTGCAGGGGTACCAATTGCACCCAAATGTGCTTTGCCCACATGAACGGTGTGGTAACCTGCTTTTTGCATCAAACTCGGAAATGTAGTTGCATACACGGCATGTTGGAGAGTTGAATCAGGAGTCAAACCATTAATATTCCAATGTGGAAAAGTTAGACTCTTATGATTGGTTTCCATTGGTTGGAGTTGATCTTTGTGAAGTGTCCAATTGGTCACTCGATGCCTTGCCGCATTCATTCCAGTCATCAAACTTATTCGAGATGGGGAGCAAACTGGAGTTGCATAAGCTTGGGTAAATTTCATTCCTTGCGCTGCGAGTCTTTCCATGTTTGGAGTGTGATATAGATCATTCCATTTTGTTTTTTTATTCCAAAAAGGGACAGAGGTATCTTGCCAACCTAAATCATCGACAAAGAAAAGAATGATATTTGGGGAAGGAGCTTTAGGTTCATTGGAACAAGAATAAAAGAGGAAAGACAAAAGGAAGAGGAGTACAATTGGTTTTTTCATAAAAGTAAAATAAAAAAATTATTTTACTTTTTTCCAAAACCCTTAGCGATCATATTTTCCGCAGGTTTTTTTCGAGGCGTAAAATCTAAATTATCTTTGCCGCCATCTTTATCAGAGGTGTGCCATTGCCAAATGTGAACGCCTGCAAACCATTCTTTTTTCCAAACAGTTTGGAAGAAAGCTTCATAACAATTGGCTTGCGTTTCAGTTGAAACAGGTTTGTAAAGGTTGGAAGAATAATCAATCCATCCCCAAGGTTCGATGGCACTATCGGCGGTACTTTTATATCCCAATTCGGTAAATAGAATTTTTTTATCAAATTTTTTATGAATGCTTTCTAAGCTTGAGAAATATTTTTTCCACCCTTTGGATACTTGTTTGGTAGTTGGATGTTTGTTCTTCACCAAAGGGAAATAAGCTTGAATGCCAATGAAATCTAACTCATCCCAAAAAGTTATTTTTTCATATTCATTATGCCAATTGGCAGCGTAAGTTATTTTTCCAGCATAAATGGTTCGAATTTCTTGAATTAAATTTTTCCAAAATCCAGGTTTTTCAATGGCTAGTCTGGTGAATTCTGTGCCGATACAAAATAGCTCGACATCAGTTTGTTGGGCTATTTTTGCGTAACGTAAGATAAATTTGCGATAACTTACTTTCCACAATTCCCAATTCTTTTCATTTTTTGGAAAAATGTCAGAACGCCATTTTGCATCGGAGGGAGAACCTAACCAAATGTGAGGTTTGAGAAAAACTTTAAAACCAGCAGCATGTGCTATATCTATTTTATTTTTCCAAAGAGAATCTCTTCTTAGTTCTTGCAAACTATCTCTGCGGTAGTTATTGACTTCGGGACTATCATAATCTTTTTGGTCGCCAAATGGGACATAGGTAATCCATTCAAAATTATTTCGAATCAAAGGTTGGATGTTGATCGAATCAATTTTTCCAAAAACATGAACGCCTCTTTGCTTGTAGTCTAATACGAATAAATCGGTTGCTTGGCTAGTTTTATTTTCTATTTCTGAATTCCATTGGAAATTGAAATTTTCGTTTTTAGTATACCATTGTGATATATTAAAAAGGGAGAAAAATAATCCAATAGGTAGGATGATTGAAAATGTAGAACGCCTAAGGAAAGTGATTTTACTATGGTTTTTATAGGAAAGAAAAAGATAGTGAACTAGCCGATAAATTAAAAATGGGATAGTTAGAATGATCCAAAAAATCCATTGTTCGATGAGTTGGGAAAAAACATCAAAGTAATATTCTTTAACCTCATCGAAAGAAAGCCCAAAATAAAATAGGACTCCAAGGAGTAAAAAACAACTCAGGATAAAACTAACTAAATACCATTTTAGAAATTTTTTCATTGGAGCAAAATTAATTTTTCCCAAAATAAAGCAAGAGGATAGAGTGGTTGAAAAACATGATTAGAAATTTCAATTTTCATTTTGAGCAGTACAAGCATCAGGTGGATAGCAAGTTCCAGTTTTGGGATCGACTGCGAAAATTTTTGAAAAATCAAAGCCGTCCATCAAAGGAAGTTTATCCATTTTACTAATAAAATTTGCTTTAGCTTCAGTTGCTTTTACAACTTGATTGTCCTTGTCGTCGTAACCGATTTCTTCCTTTTTATAAATTACATTTCCAGAAGTTAAATTATAATCGAAAGTTTCAAGTTCTGTAAAGTAGGAAGAAATGGATGTTGCTCCAATCAATTCCCAGTTATCATTTTGATATCTAAACCGATGAGTGAGATCCCACTTTGAACTGCTGCCGCCAAAATGGTTGATAACTATTGCTCCGTTTTCTACCGCAAGACTTTGAAAAGGATCACCCATCATTCCGCCACTATCACTCGATAAAATGGCACCCGTTGACCGTTCCCACATTTTCCATGCGCCATTGTCTACTTTGAAAATAAGGATGGTTCTTTCTTCTCCGAAGTCACTCACGATGCCATTGTTGAGCACGACTACTTTTTCGTCGATACCATCTTTATTGAGGTCTCCTGATGCTTGGCTGAGTAGTGTGTAGCCTTTAGGGAATTCCATTTCGAAAGGTGGAATTGGATTTGGTATTGGAGTTGTCTCTTCTGGAGGTATAGTTGAGACTGGTTCGCCGCCGGTGGAGGTTGGTTTTTTATCCTCTTGAGGAGGACAGGATGAAAGTAAAAGAGAAAAGATAAAAAGAAGGAAAAGCTGATTTTTCATTTTTGCTGATTGAGTTTGATTTGTAAAATATTTGTTTAATATCGCTTTTAAAGATATGGAAAAGTAGGTTGGGAAGTTATTAAATGGTTAAAATGATTTGATTTTTTTTTGATAAATTAAAGGATGAAAATAGCATTCAATATATATGTAGTGTTGACTTTGATGGTGATTGCTCAAGGATTATTTGCAGCATTAATTTTGGGGACTTCGAAGGTTAATAAAATGGCCAATCGCTTTTTGTCCTTATTGTTGTTGAGTTTTTCTTTGTGGTTGATTGACTCTTTTTACAAAGTAGCGGAAGTGTATCAGCAAGATCCTGAATTTTATTTTCAACCCATTTTTTATTCTCTTGCTTTTGAACCACTTATCTTTTTTTATGTAAAAAGTATCTCGAATAGTTCCTTTTAATTTTCCAAAAAAGATTGGATTCATTTTATTCCTGTTTTGTTACAAGCAGGTTTATATTGGTTTTTGACCTTTCAAGATTATAGTTATAAACTTTGGTTTTGGGAAACGATTCATTTTCCAATTACTTATGGTTTAGAGTCTAATTTGACGCTAATTTCGATGGTAATTTATTTAGGTTTTTCAATTCGATTATTGATGCGTTATCAAAAATGGTTGGAGAATCAATTTTCGGAATTTTCAAAAATCCATTTGAATTGGTTAAAAATATTGTTGACGATTATGTTGGTGCTTTGTGTTTTTTGGAGTATTGATTTGATCTTGAGATACCTTTTTGATATTTATCATGTGTATAATTTTTCAGAAATAAGTTTGGGGTTTGTGGTTTTGTTATTGGCTTATGGTGGGATTCGGCAGAGTAATATTTCACAAGTTGATTTTGAAAATGAAGTGGTGAAAACTAACCTAGCTTTGGATGAAATTGATGTGGCGTTAATTGAACAAATAAAGCAAAGGATGTTGATTGAAAAAGATTATTTAAATCCCACGCTATCGTTAAAAAAGTTTGCTAAAAATTTGAATACTCCACCTTGAACGATTTCCAAACATATCAATCAAGGGTTGGAAGTTTCATTTGTAGACTTTGTTAATCAATATCGAGTGGAAGAAGTGAAGCATAAAATAGCTGCTGGAGGACTCGATCAATTCACTTTGTTGTCGGTTGCGTTGGAGTCAGGTTTTAATTATCATTTGTTCTACTAATAAATCTAATAGCCATAATGAAGCATGAACTTCGATTCCTGCATGTCGTGCTGTTTTTCTTAAGTTTCCATCACCAGTAAGAAGAATGGCATTATTCATTTCAGCCCAATGCCAAACGGAACAATCTGTTAAAGAAAGACTACTATTGTCGTATTCTTTTTGGCTGATATCTTCTAATTCTTGGCTAGAAAAATTGTTGACCTTAAGCTTGTTAGCAGTTACTAAATTGTTGATACTAAGTAGTTGCTCAGGGATTTCTATTTCAAATAAAACAAAATCAGAAGTGTGCATTTCTATGCTTAATGACATCAATTCATCTAATAAATTAATGTCAAAAAAATCAATGAGAATGTTGGTGTCGTTTATTGCAATTTTCAAAATTTAGAGGAGTTGAAGGTTGTTCTTAATAGTATGTATAGAAGTTTTGGCTAAATATGCGCCTTTGCTAATAGAGATAATTTCTTCAGCAAGCGCATTATATAAAAGTTGAAGAAAGCGACCTGACTCTTCTTTTCCTTCATATTTACCATAGCCGATTTCTTTCTTTAAATTTTCATCTTGGCTTCTTCGTTTCCAAAAATTTCTAGCCACATTTTCAGAAATGATTCCTAAATCTTTTGCTCGATAAACTAGAGCAGCAATTGAAATCCCATAATATTCTTTGATGGCAACTAATTCATTGATAGAAAGGTGAGGACGTCTTTCTCCTAATTCTTTTTTCAATACAAAATCAGGCATTAAAAATGCGCCAGGAAACCGATTACAATAACCTTCCTTTTCTTTATAAGAAGCATCCTCTGGAATTTGTAAAAGTAGATGCCCCAACTCATGCAAAACAGTAAACCGTTTTCTAACGACATCAAAGTTTTTATTGACCACAATGATGGGAATGTTTTTTTGAACCCAAGTTGATAATCCATCAAATGAATTCTCGAAATCAACTTCGATAATTTTGATTCCATGATCTTCCAATAATTCAATAATATTTGGCAATGGATTTAACCCTAGTTTCCATGATTTAAGTAATTGGAGTCCTGATTTTTCAACGTCCTCCATATTTTGAATAGGGATATTTTTGATAGGATTTTTGAAGGTAGGATTAATACCCATGATATTTTCTAATTCTAAATATCGCTCTAAGACATCTGAAATATGAGCTTTGAGGCTTTCCAATTTTTTACCTTTTAATTTTGCTCGCTTCCGAAATTCTACATTTGCTAATGAAACGCTAGAGGTGCGGAGAAAAAAATCAGGCTTCTGTTGAAGTACTTTTGCCATTTTTAAAAGCAGGGTACTTTCAGGTAGCATCATGCCTTTTTCATATTTGGAAATGGCTTGTTTGCTGATGTCTAAATGACGAGCTAGTTCTACTTGGCTAAAGCCGAGCATTAATCTAGCAGATTTTAAGCGTTGTGGGAATATTTCTTTCATGAGTTTAGTGGTTGACTTATATGTGTAAATATAACGAAAAGTCAACCAATAAGTTTGGTTGGGGATGTATATATTTTTTTGTTAAATGAAGGGGGGATGAAAAGCCTCTCGCTGATAGGCGGGAGAATTTTCTTATCTTGAAACAACATTCAAAATGTTATTTTTTATTCGTGTAAAAATAATTTAAAAAACTAAAACCTCTTTTCATTATGAATATTCGTATTTCTCTTCTATTTGTTTTTCTAGTAGGATTGTTTTGTTTTAGCTGTACATCGAAAAAATATAAACTTGAATTGACCGAACATAATTATGACCGGTTATTATATTTAAATAAAAAGGAAAGAATGTATAGCTTTCGATTGAGAGACAAAGCTACAGCAACTATTAATGGTAAAAATTATGTAAAAAAAGGTGAAAAATATAATGGTGATATTCTTCTTGTTCATAGTGTTGGAAAAGATGAAAAAGTATTTTCTCATTTACATTCATTAGGTCACGTTAATCTTTTTAATATTCATAAGAGTTCAAAAGGGAGTATTTTTATTAATGGAGAGTTCTCGAAAGAATTGATAATTGACGGAGAACACTCAACCACTCAATCTTCCAAATTAGTATCATCTGGGTTACCAGTTTTTGTCGCAAAATATAATAAGAATAAAGAATTGGAATGGTTGAAAATCATTCAAGGAACATTTGTCAACGCTCATTTAAACGAGATGCTAATCGATGGAAATGATAATATTTATTTTTCAGTAAGAAGAGATTACAGGAGGGAACCGAAATCAGTATATGAAGGAGAACGATTGGGTACTGATAATATGAAAAGTTCTATTCTTATGCAAATAAATGCGAAAGGTGAACTAACATGGACGAAGGAATATCCTTTATTAGAATATGAAGCCAAGGTTGCAGCGAAAGCTATAGGCTTTCAAAATAATTTATTGATAGTTAATCGTGATTTTACAAAAAAAATAAGAACCGATGGAAGTTGGGATTCAACTCATAAATTGAATTTAATAAACTTGTCTAAAGTTGGTGATATACAAGATTCAATAACAATTAACAGAAGAGTAGTAATTCGAGAAATATTTCCAACGGAGGATACTGGAATATTTCTTTTAGGTCGATCTTCTACAAGTACAAAAACCGAACCCACCGATTCTGAAAAAGTAGGAATGAAAAAATTAGGCTTGACTTATCACACTACCTTAAATCATCTGATTAAGGTAGATAAGAAAGGAGAAATATTATGGGAGAAGAATCTAAGTAATGAATTTAGGAACTATCGAACTAAAAGTGATAGAATAGGTTATCGTTATCCAATCGAAATTAGAAATGGAAGTTTTACTTTTATTTCAGAACATACGAAGAGGCGCACCATTACAGAAGCTCCGACTTTATTTGAGGTAATAAAGTTAGATCTTGAAAATGGAGATAAAACTTCACAATTGTGTTTAATTGAAAATGTAGGTGTTCCCGAATGTTTTTTAAAAGATGGAAAATTAATTATTTCAGGTTCTAGTGCTTATTCTTTTTTGAAAATAAATGGAGAGAAAGTGAAAATAAAGAATTCTAAATTTACCAGGAGTCAAAAAAAATCAGAAGAAAGGCTAAAACTGATGTCACCTTTTTTATTAGAAATAAAGATATAATCTAAAAAGAAAAGCCTTTTACAAACTTGTAAAAGGCTTTTCTTTTTAGAGAAATTTAAGTTTTTTAAACTAGCACTTCTTTTCCTTTTAGAGCAAAATTTTCTACACTCGTATCAAACTCCACCCCTTGCATCTTCAATGCTTGCACCCGATACAAATACGCCGCACCCTGCATAATCTGCTCCGCCACATCTGCCGCATGTCGATTATTATAATCTTCCAAATAAGAACCTTTGACCCAATCATTAAAAGAACCCATGGAAGGGCCACACCAAATTTGGTAATCTTGCGCTCGACCATCTGTACCAGCATTCGCCCAGTTGGAAGACAAACCTAAATACCAACGGAAGATCAATGCCATCTTACGTTTTGGATTTCCTTGTGCTCGTTCGATTTGTTCCGGATCTCTTTGTTGAAAAAATTCAATACATCCTTGCCAGATTTCTTCGAGCGGTTTTCTAAAAATTTGTTTCTCTAATTTCGCTCGTTCGTCGGCAGGAATTTCATCAATAGAATTATATTTTTTGTAATATTCGTATAGTTTTTTTGCACGGGGAGCGAAGAGTGTTCCTCTTTTGAGTACCTGCAATTCTACGCCCATCTCAAACATATCGGAAGCAGGAGCCATCATCACATCAGTCGAAGCGACCGTTTGTAACAATTTACGCACGTGCTCAGAAGTACCTGCTTCTGTGCAAGCTTGATTCACCGAACCAGTTACCACAAATGCTGCTCCCATCATAAATGCACCCAAGGCAGAAGCTGGAGTAGAGATTCCACCGGCAGCACCAACTCTGATTTTTTTCTCAAAATTATACTTCGCTTGCATCTCATCTCGCAACTGAATGATCGTCGAAAGTAATGCAACCAATGGTCGATTATCGGTATGTCCACCTGAGTCAGCTTCGACGGTAATGTCATCTGCCATCGAAACTCGGGTCGCTAGTTTTGCTTGCGCTGGCGTAATTTTTCCTTTTTGTAAAAGTGATGATATAAAACGTTCTGGAGCAGGTTGCATAAATGGTGTCGCCACTTCTTTTCGAGAAATCTTTGCGATCACTTTGTTTTTAGTCACCACATTTCCATCAGCGTCTTCACTCAATCCTGCTACTCGATAGTGCACGATATTTTCTGTCAATGCCAAAAATGCTGATGCTTCTACGACGTGAATTCCTTTTTCCAAAAACAACTTTACTGCTCCTTCTTCTAGCGCAGGTTCGTTCGGACTATGGATTAAATTGAAAGCATAAGATTGAGTTGGCAGTGCGCCTTGGATTTTTTCAATGGCTTGCAATACTCTGGCTGGCACTAATCCTGCTGCTCCAAATGAACCTAAGAATCCTGCTTTTCCGATGGCAATGACTAATTCTTCGGAAGCGATTCCGTTGGCCATTGCACCAGTTTTGTAAGCGTATTTTAGGTTATAATCTTTTTGGAAAGAAGAGTCACCAAGTTGGGCAGCGGTCATTGGATTTGCCATGGCTAAGACTTGTAGGCCTCGTCCTTCGGAAACTAATTCGCCTTCGTTGCTTGCGCCGATTCGTCCACGGAAGTCTTGGAGGATGTAGCAAGGTTTATCGGTTGCGGATAATTTTTCTTGAATAGCGGCTGCTTCGAAAACGATGTTTCGGGGGGAGCCTTTCCAGAAAAGTTGTTGTGGTGTACCGTTGTATTTTAAACTCATGATTTATGATTTTATCTAAAATTGAAATTGGCTTCCAATTTTAATTTTTCTTAGTTTTTTAGATTTGTTATTTTGGAAGCGTTTGCCTTCGGCGACTTACTTTTTCATTCGAAAAAAAGTAAGCAAAATTCTTGACGAAAAAATCGCTCTCCACCGTGCCGCTCCCGCTCCCACATTTTTCGCCGATCCTCGCCCGCTCTCGTTTGTGCGGGAAACATTGTGCTAGATTTTTAGAAACTTGTTTGTTTAATAAACTGACTCTTTTGTCAATTGGAAGGAAAGCTTTGATGGTTTTCCCTAGACCTTATTTAATTTTGGTTACAGTTCTTATTTTGGATTTTAGGCGTTTGCTTTGTGTTGCAGCCCTGTTTGAGAAAATCGTAGAAACACTTAGCGAGGAACGAGCTTAGCGTTTCTTGATTTTCAAGTTTGGGCTGTGTGGCTAAAATTCAAAATGTAGAACTGTTCCAAAATGAAATAAAGTCTTGATTTTTTTTGCGAACTTCTTTTTCATCAAGGAAAAAAAAGTGGAGAATCGAAATAAAACTGTCTTTCAAATTTTTGTATCACTAACTTTTTAGTGAAGTGGATTTTGGTTGCATTTGTCTTCGGCGACTTACTTTTTCATTCGAAAAAAAGTAAGCAAAATTCTTGACGAAAAAAATGCTTTCCACAGTGCTGCACCCGCACCACATTTTTCGCCGATCCTCGCCCGCTCTCGTTTGTGCAGGAAACATTGTGCTAGATTTTATGCCTCTTCAATTCCAAGAGCCAAATCAGTCACCTGATAAATCCTCACCTCATCATTCCACAAACTCGCATCTCCAATCACCTGCAACTGCCCATCTTTCATCTCCATAGATTTGATATGAACTTCCAATTGCATCTCTCGCACATGAGTCAAAATCTGACCTCGATATTTCCAACTCGTCTCATGATTCGGCAATTGAACAAATTTTGGATTAGAAAAATCTTTACCCAAATCCTGCTGCAAAGCAAAAACTTGCATTGCTTGCAAAATCGCTTCCACACCCAACGAACCAGGCATCACCGGATCCTGATAAAAATGACAAGTGTAAAACCATTCATAAGGCATCACAAATTTTGTTGCATGAACATAGCCTTTGCCATGTTCGCCAGCATCTTTTGCGATAATTAAATTATCAATTAAATTCAATTGATTTTCTGCCAATCGGTAATGCGGTTTGTTCGCAGGAGCTTTGTACAATTTCATTTTTCCATACAAAGAATCCAACTTGATTTGCATGTAATCAGATTTTTGTAAATTGTTGGCAACATACCAAGCGTCCATGTTTTTACCACCATCTAATCCTACTTGTGTAGCCAACATTTCTCCAGGGAAAAACCCAAATGAAGATTTTCCTTTATAAAAAACATGTCCGTCAATCGAACATTCAAAAGTATAGTTTTGTAAAATCGTTCCACCCAATGAAACGGAAGAAGTGAGCACCGCATGATTCGTAATCGTCTTTCCTCTGAAATCTGTACCCGCTGGCAAATCAAACATTTCTCCATTTCCATCTAAATTACGGAAGTATAAATTCGTATCTGCAAACTGTAAAGTACTACCTAAATATGCTCCCAATAAACCACAAGGTTGCAAAGCAATCTCCATCAAAATAGAGTAGGGCATGGTCGCCGCAGAATTTTGTTCGTAGTACCAAGCGTTCACAGGTACATCGTATTCTGCATGAATTTTAGAAGGTTTAGAAAAATCTTTACGAGTGCCATCCACACTTATGATTCTCGAAATTACTTGCAAATCTGTATTCGGCTGACGCGAAACTTTTCGTCCATCATAAACTGCGAAATCTTCTCCAAAGCATTTTGATAAATCATCTAAGGCAAAAGTCGTGATGTCTAATTCGTTCATCAACGCACCTTCTGAGCGAGGGGAAACTTGAGTTCCGTAAAAAGCTTTTTCTTTTCCAGAAGCTTCTTCCAAATATTTAGGATTTGTTTTTTCTCTTAATTGTAATCCTAGATTTTCGAAGTGAACCGTCACTACACCATCTGAAATAATTTCCAAATCGCCAATCACATATGGATTAGGAATTAAACCAATTTCTTTAATTTCTAATTTGTAAACCAACTTCGTATCCTTAGAAGGTTTCACTTCTTTTCTACAACGAACTTTTTGAGGCAAATCAAAAATAGGTTGGTAGCGTGCATCTTTTGTCAAGCGTTGAAGTCCCAACATCAACATGAAAAATCGCAATAAATTTCCTCCACCTTCTGCTTGCAAAGAACCTGCTAGCACTTCATCATTTCGGAAGTGACAAGGGAAATACCAATCGTCAGGATGTAAATCTTTTTCTGCTACGATGAGTCCCAAACCAAATGCACCACCCGTCAAATCCACCGAAGTAATTCTATCAATCATTAAGATTTTTTCAGGAGGAAGACGCAAAGATGGGTTTCGCTTATTGGCGAAATAAGAAATATCATCAAAACATTTTTCCATATCACCATTAATTAAGTGATGTAAATCTTCTTTGGAAAAACTCGTTTTTGGCGTATTCAATAGAGGAGTGAAATATCGTTTTTTCGCATTCTTTTTTACTTCCAATTCTTTGTCAGAATAAACCACCCCATTTCCATCTTCCAATTGTTTGTCTTCGAAATATCCAGCGCAACCGCCATCCATTTTCAATACTAATCTATCTTCCACATAACATCGGTAGCTAAAAAAGAATAATAAATTATCTCCATTTTTGATAAATGAATCAATGGAAATATCATATCGTAAAGTCTGACCTTCGAATGGTAAATCATCCATAAATGTCAACGTACAATCCAACAGGCGATAGACTAAATTCCCCTTATTCGTAAAATCAATTCCTAAATATGAAATCAATAATAAATCACATTGTCCTGATTCTACCGAAACTGCCCAAGGGATTTGTCGGTCAGTTGTAAACCATGCGCCGTAAGGAATATCGTATTCCGTCTGCATCGTTGAAGGTTCGAATTTTCCTTTTTCTCCTTTCAATCCAGTTACTCGACTCACCAATAAATATGGATCCATCGGTAACATGGTTCGACGACTATAGGTGTCAATAATTGCATATTCTGGACCGAAAACATTGGCAATTTTTCCAGTTGCAAACTCTTCTAAATCTTCTTGAGAAAAGATGATTTCTTTTCCTTCGAGTTGTTCACCTGATTCGAAATTTTGGAGACGGAGACCGTTTTCTCCAATACCCTCGACCCCTAAAGGGGAGTTTACAGCAGCTGTTTCATTAACCGAAGGGCTTATTTTTGAAGTATTTTTTATTGTTAGATTATCCATTTTATTATTTTGTAAATGTATTGTTTTGTCAATGAAATCCATGCTCTCAGTTTTTGGTGGTAAATTGTTGCTTCCACCGTCGTCTGCAAATGCTAGTTCTTTTTTAGGAGTACTCACTCTCGGGTTTACACTCACTAACGCCCCTCTAGGGGTCGAGGATTTTATGTTTTTAAAATTTCCTTTTTCCTTTTCTTTTTCAAATAAATCAAAAATCCGTTGCCCACCAACTTCTATTTTTTTGAAAAAACTACGTGGTGCTTTTCCTATTTTTGGTTCGATGTAAAGTGCCGATAAATCTGCGTCTACACCATTACTCACTAACTGCGCTAATACTTCCAAAATCGCTTGCGCATCAGCTTTCCCTTTTTGATTGATGCTGACGGCTAAATGTTCTTTCTCTTTTAAAATGTTATTGATCCAACCGGTGCAAGTTGCATTGGCTCCCAACTCAATAAATATATTGGCACCTTTTTGTAACAATGTATTTACGGCTTTTGGAAAATCAACTTTGTTGCAACAAACTGCTGTAGAGTTCTCTGCAATCAACTGACCGTCGAATGGAATTTTCTCTTGTGTGATGCTTGAATAAAAATCAATGTCCAAGTTTTTATTCAAATCAAAACTGTGCATTTTAAGTAATCCTTCTTCTTCCTTTTTACAAAAATCATGGTGGATGACATTTTGAAAAGGGATAGTTACTGTCTGACATTTCAACTCTTCCGCAATTGCCAAGCAAGTAGTTTTATCTCCAGAAATTACCACTTCATTTTCAGTATTTACAAAGGTCAAATACACCTTGTCTTTTCCTTTTATCAACTCTTCCACTTTTGCTCTTGGAGCGAGTAAAACTAGACTCACCCAACGCTCTTTTGCTTCCTCCGAAGAGATGCCCCAAGTCTCGGCGAGTAATTCTAAATTACCTGCGAATCGATTTTTGAAAATAGGAGAGTCCTGAAATTCTCTCGCTTCATTGCTGCTCCAAACGCCCAACGCATACCACATGCTGCTGCATTCGCCCATGCTATAACCAAATGCCATTTCAGGTTTTACGCCAAATACTTCTTGCAAAATATGCGTGAATGCTGCCGAGTAAAAAACGCCCGTTGACATCATTGCAATTGCATTGTTATAAATGTTAGGGTCTTTGTCTGCTGCGTTGATTTTTTTAGGAAAAAGATAATCAGACCAGATGTATTCATCAAGGTTCGGCAAGGTCTTTTCGAAGTGTGGATACAACTGTGGAAACAACTGGAAAAGGTCTTTTCCTAAACCCGTGTAAGCGGTCGAAGAACCAGGGTAGACAAATGCTACCTTTCCTTTTTTGCCTAATGGGTTTGGAGAAAAATAACTTCCACGAGGTGTTTTTAAAATTTGATTTTTTTCAAATGCTCGGGTGATATTTTTTTGGAAAAAATTAATTTCCTGATTTAAATCCTTTTTGTTTTTTGCGATTAAGACTGCGCAAAATTGAGTTTGTTTTTCTTTAGATTTTGCAAAAAACTGTTGAGCAATTTCAGAGATTGGAGTTGCTGTTTCGATAGCAATTTCTAAGGCTGAAATTTGTTGTTGAATTTCTTTTTCAGAGTTTCCTTTTAAAGCAAAAAGGTTTGGAATGTTTTTTTGTAAAAATGTTGTTTCATGTTTTGTTTCTGAAATTGCTTCTGTCATTTGAACTTGGATGTTTTCCAAACCATTGACAATTGCTCGTCTTTCAGAAATATCATTTTGTAAAATCCACGGACGAGATTTTGAAGGGAAATAAAATTGATTGTCTTGAAATTTTGAAGCACTTTTTGCTGCTTTCCAATTTGGAATAGCAGGGATAAAACGATGGTGTAAACACAAGGCTGTTTTGATCAAACTGGCAATTCCTGACGCCGCGTAAGTGTGTCCAATATTTGCTTTGACACTTCCGAGTGCAGTAGGAATTGAATTAGATGAAATAGTTAAATTGTTTAACTCTTCATTATCCTCTGAATCAATTCCGGTATTCGCTAATTCGTGATAACCAACGTTTTGTACGGTTAAGTTTTTCCCAACAGAATCAATTGTTGCATAAACCTTATCTTCTTTTACTTCACTCGTTTTTTTTAAAACTATCGCACCTGCACCTTCTCCAACTAACCAACCTTCATCTCCTTTGTTCAAAGAAAGACTTGGTTGACCATTCTGGTTTATTTTATTTTTTTGATTTCGTAACAATACATTTTCAAGTCCACCTGCAAAGTCAACTCCACCAACTACAACTGCATCTACGTCGCCAAGTGACAATAAATTTTGCGCAATTTCCAAAGCCTTAAAAACAGAATTTTCACCTTCGGAGACAGTAAATGCTGCTCCTGAAAAATCCCAAAGCGCAGCAATTCGACTCGCCATAATATTACCTACAAAACTCGTATGCTGACTCGGTGTTTGTGAACCTTCTCGGAAGTACAATCCGTCTTTGCACAACTCTTCCAACTCTTTTTCTTGCTCCGCGGTGAGTTCAATATTGTTTTCTTTTAGGGCTTCTTTTAATTGCCAAGTTACATCCCAACGAGCTAAGTAATGATGAATTGCTAACTCAGATTCCATGGCAATTAGGACAGCGACATTTGAATTTTCACTCAAGCCTGCATCTTTGATGGCATTGTCTGCGACCTTGAGAATTAAAGCTTGTTGAGGTTCTAAAGTCTCTGCTTCTTTTGGTTGAATTTTATAGCGCAATAAATCAATTTCGAAATCTTCAATGTAAGCTCCTTTTGGTGCTTTGCCATCTTCGAAACCGAATCGTTGCAGCAAGTCTTTATTATCATCAAAACCTTTCCATCGACCTTTTGGCAAGTCTTGGAAATGTTGTTTTCCATTATAAATCGTCGAATAAAAATCTTCTAAATTCGTGCAGTCGCCAAAGTGTGCATCCATACCAATGATTGACATTGGTTGCAATTCAATTGCTGCATCTGATTTTGTACGAGGTTGGTTTTTATCATAACTCTGAACAACCATATGAGCATTCGTTCCACCAAAACCAAAAGAATTAATTCCTGCTTGTTTATTTTTAGTTGTCCAAGGTGTTGCTTTGTTGATTAATTGTGACTCACTTATCCAGCCATTCGTAGATTTTACAGATTCTTCCAGATTGATATTGGAAGGGATAATTTCGTGCTGCATCGACAACAAAACTTTGAGTAAACCTGTCATTCCTGCTGCCGTGAGCAAATGTCCCATGTTCGATTTTACAGAACCTAACAATGGTTTTACATTTTGCGTAGCGAAAAAATCAGAGATGGAATTTAGTTCGGTGACATCACCGAGTGGAGTTCCAGTTGCATGACATTCAAGGTAATCTGTATCTTTTGCTGAAATTTGTCCTAACTCATAAGCTCGCTCAAAAGCTAATCGTTGACCTTTTGGATGAGGACTTAAAAGGAATTTCCCCCGTCCATCATTTGATAAACCGATACCTCCTATTACTGCTAAAATATTATCGCCGTCTCGCTCTGCATCTTCCAATCTTTTCAAGACCACCATTCCTGCACCTTCCGAAGAAACTAGACCCGCAGAATCTTTATCCATCGGAACGAATTTTTTTCCATGCGGCGCGTACGCATGAAAAATCGAAAATCCCATGTGGATAAATAATTGGTCAGAAGCACAAACTGCGCCTGCCAACATCATGTCGGATTTTCCAGTTACTAATTCATCGCAAGCTAATTTGATGGCGTACAATGAAGTTGCACATGCTGCATCCAAAGTGTAATGATTTGCGCCCAATCCCAATGCTTTTGTAACCATTTGAGAAGGGGTGTAATCGAGGAGGTCGTTTTGCGTGTGTAGTTTGTTATTTTTTATTTTAAAATTCTTGTCGTTGAGTAAGTTTTGCACAGCAGCTTCTGTCGTCTGTGTATAAACGGAAGACATGAATTGATGTGAAGTACTTGTTGGGAAAGATAAATTTCCAAGGATGACTCCGCATTTTTTGAGGATGTCTTTTTGGTTGTCGTAACCGCTATCTTTTAGTGCTTCTTTTGCAACGTAGAGTGACCATTGATATAATTTGTCTTGTGTTGCTAAAAGATCGGCTGGTAATTCGTAACCGTTTGGATCGAATTTGAAATCGCGAATGTAACCACCTCGAAGGGAATAGCATTTGTCAACTGCTCCTTTTTCGGGATGGAAAAATTGTTGTGGGTCGGCACCAAAATCTTCCTTGGTTGCAAGAGACGTAAGGTCTTTTTCTTGCATTAGGTTTTGCCAGAATTCTTCTGTAGTGGAAGAGCCTGGGAAAAGATTTGAGGTTCCTATTATTGCTATTTTGGTCATTTTCTTTTTTTGTGTTCGTCAATTCATTAATCCATCATGTGATGAAATTGCTCCAATTTGAACATTGTTTTTTTTCATAAAAGGTACAATAGTATTAGGTTCAAGTAACCCATACCTTGCTGTCTGGTCTTCTGTATCAAAATAGACGAATCTTAATTTAGTGTCTAACTTCATTAAAGCTTGATTAATAGCTTTTACAAATAATTGTGGATTATAGAAATCAGAATTATCAATATATTCGAAACCGATTATTTCTTTATCTGAAATAATTTGGATAGTATAATTAATATTATTTTCTATGTTTTGAGTTTTTTGATTTACACTCAAACCAAATATCTGCTCACGTTTTAGGATAGGAGAGAATTCTTCTTCAAAGAGTTTAATATAATTTAAAGGAGTGTAACCACCTTCTGCATCAAAATGTAAAATTTTCTCTGTTTTATTAATTAGTGAATGAAGGTATTCTCGTTCAGAGAACTTTGTTGAGTAACGAGTCAGAAGGAATATTTGATATTGGTCAATTTCTTCTGAAAAATCATTTTGTAAAATGTTAAGTTTCTTTAATTCTGTTTGATACTCAAATAGTTTATCTTTAGATAAATGAGTTTCCTTATTATTCTCTGCATAGCTTAAGGCATATTCCCATGCATAACCAATGTATGTATCTTTATTATACTTCTTTGGAATATATATATGTAAATCTTCTTTCGTGATATCTGGAAAAGCTAAATGAATAAAATGAATGTAAAATTTAAAATTATCAAAACTATTTATAGTTGTATCATCTGAAATGAATCTATTTTTCTTTCTATAAAAATTTATAATATCAATTTTATCCTTGTGTGAAAGTTTAGTATCTAAAATTATGCGTTTAAGTATGTATGTAAAATTTTGAATAAATGATTCTACTAAGGTTAACCTATTATCTTCTTTAATATATCCCCATAGTTCCTTCCCCATCTCTTTCCCTAATACACCTGAGACCTGAATCATATCATGAACATATGCTCGCATTTTTTGATTATCAGATAAATCTGCTTTTTGATTTTTATAAAACCTTTTCTTGATAATTTCGGAGTATAAATTAATGTCAATGAATTTAATTAATGCACCTACTTCAGATGTGTCATTTTCTTTGAAAAAATCAATAATAAGTTCAGTAGCCTTTTTTGAAATTTTTTTATTTTTAGAAAACATCAATAATGCAAAGATACTTTCTTTGCTATTCATATCGCCATCACTTAGGTATAGAATTTTTCCTGTAGAAAGTTCTTGAATAAAAAATTCAAGTAACTCTAAAGCCCTTTCCTCTTTTCCTACTTGTATAAGTCGAGTTAAAAATCGAAACTCTCCATTGAGAATCTCATTTTTATTCTCTCTCTTTTTAAAATAATTATTTACTAGCTCTAATGTATTCGGAAAATGGTTATTGATTTGGAAAAGGAAAAATTTATTTCGGATGTAAAGAGATTCAGAGGTTGAATAATTTTTTCTATTGAAGTATTTGATAAATTGCTTTTTGACTTCAGAATATCTTTTCACAGAAACGCATGGAAATTGTTCGATTCCTTGAAAAATATCTCTACTACTATCTGCAAAGGCGTCTGCCATAAAATTCAAAACTTCATCTTCCTTATAATTTTCTGTACAAAAGCTATACTGGATGAAATATTGCGAATATTCCTTTGTTGGATTGTATTTCAAATTTACACTAGGAGAAACGATACTGTTATTAACAGGAGTTTCCATTTTCTTTGTTTTGAATTTAGAATCAGTATTAATTATTTCATCGAATCGAGCGTTATAATCCATCGTTACATTAATAGGTTGTTGAGCATTGAGAGCATTCAATACAATTATGGAAGTTAATAAGAATATGAAAATTGATTTATTCATTTTTCTGTTTGAATAATTTTCTTTCAATTTTATGTTTTAGAAATTATTGAGATTGTTCTTCTGGTTACATTTGCCTTTGGCGACTTATTTTTTCATTCGAAAAAAAGTAAGCAAAATTCTTGGCGAAAAAAATGCTTTCCGCCGTGCCGCTCCCGCACCCACATTTTTCGCCGTTCCCAGCCCGCTCCTGATATTGCGGGAAGCATAGTGCTAGTTTGGTAGAAACTTGGCTGTTTAATCAACTGACTCTTTTGTCAATTGGGAGGAAAACGTTGATGGTATCCCCTAGACCTTATTTAATTTTGGTTACAGTTCTTATTTTGGATTTTAGGCGTTGACATTGTGTTGCAGCCCTGTTTGAAAAAACCGTAGAAACACTTAGCGAGGAACGAGCTTAGTGTTTCTTGGTTTTTGAGTTTGGGCTGTGTTGCTAAAATTCAAAATGTAGAACTGTTCCAAAATGAAATAAAGTCTTGATTTTTTTTTGCGAACTTTTTTTTCATCAAGGAAAAAAAAGTGGAGAATCGAATGAGTACATATTTTATTTTTCAAAAATATCGCTTCGCTCATTTTTGGCGGGCAGCTAAAGCGACCCGCTACTTTACCACTCTAATCCTTTTGATACTGTAACTGTCGCTCCTTCTGTTAGCATATAAACTTCTCCTTGCTCGTCATAAACAGTACAAGTCGCGATCATTTTAAAATCACTCGACTCTTCAATTTTTACATTTACAAACAACTCTTTTCCCATAGGAATATCCTTGTATAGAATTGCAGAATCAGTTTGCAATGGAAGACTCTTCGCACCATCATTATATTTTTGAACCCACACCACCATACCTTGATATTGGATGTCAGTAAAAAAAGTATTCACAGAAATAACTGGAAATTGACCTTGTTCTGAAAGTGGCACAACAGGTGCTTTGCAAGACAATACGATTTGATTTTCCGTGCAATCCAAGATCTGTTCGATGCCTTGGAAATAAGTATCGTGGAAAAGCGAACCATCTTTGTAAAGAACTGGACCTTCCGTTGGAGTGTAAGTTCCACTAGTCTGATGTTGAAATTTTGGAGCAGTTGGAATCTGTTTTTTATGTTTTAAAATCACAGTTGCTCTGTAGTGATAAGTCGGTAATTTTCCTCCTTCACTTAATACTGTAGTTTCAAAAATAATTTCAGATTCGTTCTTTTCGATTTCTTTACATTCGATGATGTAATCCTCTTTTTGGTTTCCGTCAAAGACGATACCTTTAAAGAGTTTTGTATTTTTTACTTGAAAAACTTTAAAATCAGGATAGATTTTTTCGCAAGTTTGAGCCATCCATCCGCAAGCATTAACTACAGGTAAAACTGCATTGCCTTGAATAACATGGTGCATCAAAAATGGATTGTTTTTCAACTCAATTTTTCTATGAATTTTGTGCGTTCGTACTTCGCCAAGGTGGCTAATTCCAGCAGGCAAAGTTCCTCCGATAATTACTTGTGGTTGGCTTGAATATGCGGTGTTCATTTCGTTCACCATCATAGCTGCACCGCCTTCACTATTTACTAGAGTGACACCTGCTGCTTCGAATTGAGCTTTCAATTCTCCGCTAACCATTCCACTATCCCATGCTCCCCAATTGATCGCAGAGACATGTGTGTTCGGATGATTCTTTTTGAAAAGGTGAGCTGCTTTGCTTAAAATTTCGTTAGCGATGGCGTAGTCAGTTTGTCCGACATTTCCATAAAAACCTGCGACAGAAGAAAACAAAACTAAGTGGTCTAAATTGTGAATATCCACCGAAGCGAATAAACTCAACAGTCCATCTAATTTTACAGACAAAACATTTTCAAAATCTGATTCTGATTTATCTTGGATATATTTATCAGCCAATCTTCCTGCACCGTGAACTACTCCAGTTACTTTTCCAAAAGTTGTAACTACATTGTTAAGTTCCGTTTTGAAACTTGCAGGATTCGTTACATCACCTTTAATATACGCGACTTCTGCTCCGTGATTTTTGATTTGAGAAATAGTATCCTCAATCTCTTTTTTAGCAGCAATGTTTTTATAAATTTTCTTAACCGCTGGCAAACTTGGTTTTTCTCCACGAACTTTAAAGTCGTTCATGATGAGTCGTTTTAATGCGCCTTCATCTGATTCATTTTTAGCGAATTCAGGAACTTCATAATTGAAATCTGAACGTCCTAAAAGAATGAATTTACATTGGAATGCTTTTGCCATTTCGATGACACAAGTAGCTGTTACACCTTTTGCTCCACCACTTATTAAGAAAACTGAATCTTTTGTTACGTTAGTTGTAATTGATTGATTTTCAGTCAATTGTACTTTTGTTACGCTAGTAGTTGCTCGTCCTTCTTCTGAAAAAGCAACTTCCATGTTTCGCACATTTGGGTCATGCAATTCTGCAATAACTTGTGTTGCAATTACGTCTGAAGATAACTCAGGTTGAATGTCAACTGCTCTACAAAAAACAGGAGACCATTCTAAGTTTAGGCATTTTACCAAACCAGTAATTCCACCTCCGACAACACTTACATTTCCTCTTTTTCCTTGTCCTAATTTTCCATCCATTCGAGTGACGGTTAGAAAGTTAGCCCGTTGAGCTTGACCTAAATCATTCAAAGGTTTTTGCAAATGTTTCGCAAGGAAAAATAGAGTTTTAACCACTTGTCTTTCCGCAGGGAAATGTTGGACAAAATTTCCATTTTGAAATTCGAAGTGAGGATGCAAGTGGATAAAACTTCCCACTTCACCATACTGAGTTCGAATTTTTTCAATAGCATTTTTTACCGCTTCATCAGAATGACTTCCTAAATCAATTCCGTTAGTTGAAATTTTACTAGCCTGATTTGGTAAGTTTAAAACAACAACTTTGTTGCCTTCTGCTTCCAATTGTGAAACTACTTTTGAGGTCAAATCTGACCCATCATTGGTAACCAAAATGAGGTGCGTATTTGGCAAAGTGAATTCCAAATAATCAGGTTGTGGTAAATATTTTAGCCCAACTTCGCTTCGTTCCACCTTATGGAAATCAGAAGTTATGATTGTTGAACCGTTGCTTGTTGCAACGGGTTCAACAATATTATTTGGCGTAACAGGCTTGGGCGCAACTGTTCCGCTTATGCCTTTTTTGAGGAAACGTAATCTACGATTTCACCCAATGTTCTTAACTCTGTTAATTCGTTCGGATTGATGTCTCCCATGCTTGGATATTGCGAAGTTAATGCTCCGAAAATTTCCACTCTTTTGATAGAATCAATTCCTAAATCCGCTTCCATGTCCATGCCTAATTCTAACATTTCTGATGGGTAACCCGTTTTTTCAGAAACTACTTCAAGTAATGCTTTTTCTAATTCTGCATTATCTACTCCACCTGCTGCTGGAGTTGAAGTTGCAACTGCTGCTGCCACGGCTGGAGTTGCTGCTGCGTTATTCGCAACTGCATTTCCACCTTTAGCACTTACATAATCTACTATTTCACCAAGTGTTCTTAACTCCGTTAATTCGTTCGGATTGATACCAGCCATCTCAGGATATTGAGCCGTTAATGCTCCGAATATTTCTACTCTTTTGATAGAGTCAATTCCTAAATCCGCTTCCATGTCCATGCTTAATTCTAACATTTCAGAAGGGTAACCCGTTTTTTCAGAAACTACTTCTAGCAATGCTGCTTCTAATTTTGAAGTATCGCCGCCAGTACTTGGAGCTGCTACTGTTGGAGCAGGAGCAGGTGTATTGATTGTTGTGATTGCTTGAGGAGTAGAAGTTGTAGAAGCATTGTTAGCAACTGCATTTCCACCTTTAGCACTTACATAATCTACGATTTCACCAAGTGTTCTTAACTCCGTTAATTCGTTTGGATTGATACCAGCCATCTCAGGATATTGAGCCGTTAATGCTCCGAAGATTTCTACTCTTTTGATTGAGTCGATTCCTAAATCCGCTTCCATGTCCATTCCTAATTCTAACATCTCAGATGGGTAACCTGTTTTCTCAGAAACTACTTCTAGTAATGCTGCTTCTAAAGTAGCGTTTGCTTTAGCTGACGCCTCCGAAGGTGACTGCGCAGCAGGCGACGAGGTCATGACATTTTGAGGACTTGTTTCTTTGTTACCAAATGAGCTTTGCTCATTTGAGCTTGCGGCTAAAGCCACAGCTACATGGCCATTTCCATTTGAATAAACTGGAGTCTCCCGCACGATTGGAGCAACTTGAACTGGAGCACTTTGCGCAACAGCTTTTGCAACTGGTGCATGAGTAGTTCCACCCATTTGCTGAGTTAATAAATTCAACAATTGTTGAGACTGTTGATTTTGGTCGCTCATGAATTTTTCGAAAATTGCGAGTGACTTAGTTTGGTTGGTGTTAAAAGATTCCAACGTAGATTTGATAATTTCTAATGCTTGCTTATTCATAATTTCTTCTTCTGATTCAGTTTGATTAATAAAGTTTTGCGCCGCTGGCACCTCAACTATTTTTTCTACCTCAACTATTTTTTCAATAACTTTTTCAACAGTTTTAGTTTGTCCACCAGATACTTGGAAACCATTGTCCATTGCATCAGCATAAGCTTTTTTCGTTGGAGGAGAAACATAATTATTACCGCTGATGGCTACATTCATTTTCGATCTTGCAGGAATTGGAACCAAGTCTTTTTTGTAAGGGTCAACATTATTTAATTGAACTCCCAAGACTGATAATTGCGCAACTGCTTGTCGGAATTGTAAATCTGAATCCTTTTTATCATTGGCATTCATCGCGATTGCCGTGTGGTCTTTTCCTTTTAAAATGTTTTTCACCAAGTTGGTCAAAACACCTTTTGGTCCAAACTCGATAAAAATTTGTCCACCTGCTCCATGAATGTTTTCAATTTGATTTTTAAAATAAACAGGGTTTAAAATCTGTCCTTTTAAAATCGTTTTTAACTCATTCAAATTGTCAGGATAAGCAGTTCCAGTTGAGTTAGCATAAACTGGAATTTGCGGTTTGTTGAATTTTTGAGTGTGTACAAAACTTGCAAATGGTTGCTGTGCATGCTGAACAAATTCAGTATGAAAAGCTGCAGAAACTGGTAATTGAACTACTCTAAATCCTTGTACTTTTAATTGAGTCAAAGCATTTTGAATCGCAGGAGTACTTCCTCCTAAAACCACTTGTTGGTTAGAGTTGATGTTCGCAATTTTAACTCCTTGGATATTTGCGATAGCAGGTTGCACTTCTTCCGCCGAAGCTTTTACTGCCAACATTGAACCGGCATCTGCATTTCGATTAGCAGTAGCCATGGCAGCGCCACGAGTTTTTGCCAAAGCTAAAAATGTACTGTCGTCGTAAACGCCTGCTGCCCAAAGTGCCGTCAATTCTCCAAAACTATGTCCAGCGGTAAAGCTTGGTTGGAAACCTGATTTTTGAACAATTTTATATTGAGCCATACTCATTGCACCGATGGCAGGTTGAGCATGTTGAGTTTGCGTTAAAATAACTTGTTGCGCTTTTCTTTCTTCGTCTGAGAAAACAGGAATTGGGAAAATCGTTTTAGAAAGTGCCGGTAAATTTTCTTTGTAAAAAATTCCATCCACCGCTGCGAACGCTTCTCTTGCTTCAGGAAATGCATTAGCCAATTCTTTACCCATGCCTACATATTGTGAACCTTGTCCTGAGAAAAGTGCCACAATTTTTCCATTCGTATCCATTCCAGTTGGTCGGTAATAAATACCTTTTGGATGCGTCCATTCATTTTGATTGGCTTGCAAAGTTTGGATAGCAGTTTGTAAAAAGTCAACGCACTCGTCATTGTTTTTTACGACAAAAGAAATACGTGAATTATTTTTTTCGAAAACAACCGCCTTAGATTCCTTTGCTAAATTGTCAAAAGCACGTTCTCCATTTTCCGAAATAGAATTTGAAGTAGCCGTTAATAATTCAATCAATTTGGCAGGAGTTGTTTCTTGTAAATTGATTGTTTTAAATGGTTCATGCAATCGAAAATCAGGACGCGTTTTTCCTTGATATTCTTCCATCGCAATGTGAACATTGATTCCACCAAAACCGAATGCACTCACACTTGCTCGTCGTGGATGACCATTTCGTAACCAAGGTCGAGCCTCAGTATTGACATACATAGCGGTGTCTTCAATGTTAACTTTTGAACTAGGTTTGTCTACATTAATAGTAGGAGGCAATACTTTATGATGCAATGCCAATGCAGCTTTGACCATTCCCGCAGCACCTGCTGCAGCTTTAGTATGACCTACCTGTGATTTGACAGAACCTAATGCGATGTGTTGTTTCTTCGGATTATCTTTTCCAAAAACCATATTCATAGAGGTGAGTTCAGCAGCATCACCTGCACCAGTCCCAGTTCCATGTGCCTCGATTAAACCAACTGTTTCAGGTCCGTATCCAGCATCTTCGTAAGTTCTTTCCATCGCCATGGCTTGACCAGATGGGCGAGGAGCGTAAACTGATTTGAAACGTCCATCACTTGAAGTTCCGATACCTTTAATGACAGAATAGATATTGTCACCATCTCGTTCTGCATCTTCCAATCTTTTTAAAACCAACATTCCTAAACCTTCGCCAATCAACATTCCATCAGCATCATCTGCAAAAGGAGTGATTTTTCCAGACTTAGAAAATGCAGGAGTTTTGGAAAAACTCATATACATAAAAGGAGAATTATCCGTATCAACTCCACCAGTCAACATCATATCACATCTACCTTCCACCAATTCACTCAATGCCATTTTGATGGCACTCAATGAAGCAGCACAAGCTGCATCGACCACACTATTAATTCCACCGAGATCAAAACGATTCGTGATTCTTCCAGAAATTACATTTCCCAACATCCCTGGAAATGAATTTTCATTCCAACCGATGTATGCCTTTTTCATTTTATCAATGATTGGCGGAATATCGTTTTCAGCAATCCCACTTGACCGCAATGCTTTTTCCCAAACTGGATATTGTAATCGACCAGTCAAAGGGGTAATCAATTTTTGACCACCACCAACTCCGATTACTACACCTGTTTTTGCTTTGATGGCAGCGGTGAATTTTTCAGATTTTTGACCATAGCCAGCATCTTCAAATGCATCCCGCGCAGCAACTAAAGCTAACAATTGACTGGCATCAGTTACTTCCAAAATATTTGGCGGCAAACCAAATTCCATTGGATTGAAATCAATTTTTGGAATAAATCCACCAACCTTGCAGTAAGTTTTATCTTCTGCAAACATGTCAGGATCGTAGTAATCGTCGATCAACCAACGATCGGCTGGTACTTCTTTGATACTGTCTTTGGACTGTAAGATATTTGTCCAAAACTCTTCAATGTTTTTCGCATCCGCGAACATGGCAGACATTCCAATGACTGCGATGGGAGTTTTACTGAGGGAACTATTGATGTTCATTTAATCTAGTTTAATTTGTAGTTGAGTTCTTCCAGTCCCACTTTTTTGAGCGAGACTGGAAGAACTTTGTCTCTACGGTTATATGGATATCTTAAATAATTCTTCTTGCTTTGCTAAAAGTCGAACTCCTTTTGGAGTGCATAATCCTCTCAAATAAGGAACTAAGGTTCCGAAAGTGAGGCGTTCCTTACTGTATTTTGATATTGGAAAAAGACTATTGTCCTTGAGTAATTTGAGTAAGACCAAAACCGTTTTTCCTACCACTTCAATATCCATGTCTTCTTGAAAAATACCATCTTCAATTCCCCATTGCGCAATATCAAGAATTTGCTGATGAGCGAAATTTTTAGTATTCCGATAAGAGTCTTCGAGTAAACCTGGATGATAATGAATGATGTCGCTGAAAAAATTTGGGTTGACTTGGTAAGTTCTTTTGACGATTTCATGTTGCATGCTGCCGAGTGCTGCAATTGCATTGGGTGCTGCGTTGATAATCGTTTCGTTTTCCGTTTTTACTTTTAGATGATAGACGGCAAGACAGGCTCTGAGCAATTCAGTTTTATTCTCAAAATGATTGTACACCGTGCGCTTAGAAGTGCGTAACTGTTTGACAATTTTGTCAACAGTAACTGTTTTTACGCCATTTTCCACAAATAATTGAGTGGCAGTTTGAATAATGAGTTCTTTTGTAATCATCTTTTGAACCTCTTTTTGGATAGTTTCTACTGGCGAAAAATCAAATGGTAATATTTTAGTTCCGACAGTACCACAAAGAAACAAAAGATTTTATAGAAAGTTTGCTAAGAAGGTGTGAATTATTATTATTTGATGGAGAAAGGTGAAATGAAGACTATTATAGGAGAGTTCTTTTTGTTGGTGTACACTTTTGTAGGGGCAATCCTTTGTGGTTTCCCAACCTATCGGGTGAATCTTTGGGTGTTGGGCAACCATAAGGGGATTGCCCCTTCAGGATTACATGGCCAAAAAAAGTGTACGCTAGAGAATTTTTTTTACCCTCCAACAAGCTCTAAATAAAAGTTAGGGAAATATTAAAATATTTAGCTTTTGGCTGAACAAATATTAGTTAAACACGTTATGATAGTATTGCTTCTAAATAAGATAGTAAAAATATTATTTTATTGCTTTCGATTTAATTCTTTCACTTTTAAGAATGAGTAATTATGAAAAATACAATTTTTTTCCTAGCCGTAATCTTTGTTTTTCAAGCGAATACGTTCCTGATCGGACAAAGCAATAGCTCATTGTCAAAAGATTTTAGACTTATTCCAATTCATCAGATTGATTTAATTTCAGCTGAAATGATGAGTATTGTGAGTATGATGTTGAAGGAGCCTAGTTTACTTGATCAGCAAAATGATATAAAAAATTTAAGGCTTAAGTCTTTTGAGGTGACACTAGCAAGTACTTTGACAAGTAAAGCAAATACATCTAATTGGGATGCTCCAAATTTCTCAACAGTCGCTCATAAAGATTTTCTTTCAACAGCAAGTATTCAGCAATTTGAGGAGTTACATGCAATCAACTCTATTAAAAATATAAGGTGGAATGCCTACGAACCACATTTAACCAATATTTATTTGCAAAATTTCATTGGAGAAAATATTAAATCATTTATGCAGTCTGCAGCTATTTTTCGCCAGGTAGAATTGGAAAATAATCAATGGCTTCCAAATAATATTGCACCGCTTCCAACTAATAACGTTCAAATTATGAACTGGCAAGGTCAGCTTGGGGTAGGAGTGGGAAGTTACTATTAAAGAATTATACTAATCCGATAATTAGTAATTAACCTCAATAGTATTTTTAATACTATTCGAGGTTAATATTTTTAAAAATCTTCATTAGTGAAAATTCCGAATCTATTTAGTTCGCATTCCTTAAGCGGGAGAAAAGTTTTTTTTTAGAAAAAAATGAAAAGAAATTGAGATTTGCTAAAGCTCATTTTTCTATATTTTATTCGCTTGTTCAAAATGACCTTTCATGTCGTTTCTTTTTGATTTCAGATAATGGAATCTTTTTCTAGGCATAAAATGATTAATTTAAGGAAGTTTAAGAGACAGATATAAAGCTATCAATAATCCTTTTCAACAGATTCTCTTACAAAATTATACCTTGAAATTTAAATTAAAAGCTGAGCATCGATTTTATATTCGATAGTTTGGCTTTTTTTTTTTGGATAAAAATAGAATGGATAGTTGGAGGAAATTCATTTTATGCTGGGGTATCGTTCTTTTTGAGGGAGAGTGTGAGATATTCGTTTTAGGGAAATAGGATTGAATTTTTAAACTAAAAGCTGAATATCGCATTTTATCGATATTCAGCTTTTTTATGAAAGATTAGAAAGTTGGATTCCCCTCTTTTTTCTTTTGTAACTTCCCAAGTTTGAATTTATGTAAACCTGAAAAGGTGAATAATCTAACTTTAGGGAATATGGGAGTTTGAGCCTGAGATCGGAATGGAAGAAAAAAACTTAAGGATGACCAACTATTCAAATAGGGTTGATCCAAACGTATAAAGGTCGATTTAATAAACACTTCATTTAGCTAGATACCGTTGAGCGAATACTCTGGAAATCAAGTTTCCTAGTTTTTAGCTTTTCTAAAATCAGTATTAAACACCACGCCCAATTGCAGATGATGTTTTCCAAAAGGATTCACTCGCTGATTCAAATACCCTAACTGAACCTGTAGTGATTTTTTTATTTGATAACCTAGCGAAACATATAATCGGTTGCGATCAAAGAAAGTACTTTTTGTATGCATAAAAACTTCATCATAAATTCCTACAAAAAAAGTCCCTTCCTCGATGACCGGTTTGTTGATTGGAATAAAAGCCATCAGCCGATAACGCAAGCGATTTCGATAATCATCATTCACCCATCTTTGCTCAATTCGATAGCGATGTTCAAATTTAATTCGACCAATTTTATTCGTCATGATGAGTTGTTGGAAAATTCGATGCTCGGTAGTCTCAGGTTCTGATTGTTCACTTTCATATACGTAAGAAGGAACAAAAGCATAACCCGCAGTCAACATACTGGAAGAAGACAAATGATAATTCAAACCAGTTCGAAGTAAAAGTTGCTCAACTGTGTTGGGTGCAAGTTCATGATTTCGATATTGGACTTCGGTGTGAATACTCCAATTGTCATGAATTCGATTGGTACCAAAATACATCAGCCAATTGCCAGTTTTGTCTTGTTGTGCAAGCAAGGAGTTAGATGGCCAAATGAGTATTATTGCAAGTATTATTTTTTTAAGCATAAAATGATTTAGCATTGGATTATTTTTTTTCAGTTTCATCGGGAACGCCTATTTGCAGATATTCAATTGCATCTATAGAAATATATTTTTTCGCTTTTGGATCTACTTTTGTAAAAATGATTTTCTTCAATTTTTTTAAAAAGTAAAGAATTTTTTTTGCAAATGATTGATTTGGGTTTAAAGAATTTTTTGGTAGATGGTCAAATTTAAGATTCATTTTTTCATTTTTATGGAAGTGAAAAAATCCGCAAATCCACTAGGTTTGAATAGCGGAGATGCGGCGAAAATATATTCAGAATTAAAAACATGTTTAAAATATTAAAGCACGCTTTTAAAATCTTAGGAGCAATTCAATAATAAATTACTATTCTTGGCTGCTCCTTTTATTCTTGTTTTTAAGATTTTAATTAATGAATTTTAGAAAACAGTTAAACCGAAACATTTTTTCCATCAATAGGAAGTAACCTATTGATAATTGCTTGCTCTATTTCAGTTACTTGATTGGAGACTCCTTTTCGCTTTCGTTCAATTATCGTCAAGTCAATCTTTCTATGTTTTGCATTCACCTCAAATTCATCAATAATCTCAATCACATCGAAATCAATATTGATAGATTTCGACGCATCAATAATTACTTTTGCTCCATCAGGAATTTGACTTAAAGTTCGTTGGATACTTGCTTTGTTGATGAACGTAACATCTTCAGCAAGCACTAATCGAATGACGCCATCTTTAAGGTGTTTGTCTTCAAATAGAAATGGCTTCTTATAATTATTCCACAACACGTAGAAGATAGCTACCGCTAATCCCATTCCGATTCCCATCAATAAGTCAGTAAATACAATTCCTAGAATGGTTACCATAAATGGAATAAAGTGAGGTTGACCAAGCGAGTACATTTGCTTAAATAAAGATGGTTTCGCTAATTTATATCCTACTAAAAATAAGATAGCTGCCAAACTTGCCAAAGGAATTAAGTTCAATAAAGTTGGAATTGCCATCGCTGACCCTAGTAAAATAAAGCCGTGGAGAATAGCTGATGTTTTGGTTCGACCACCAGATAGAATATTCGTAGAACTTCTTACGATTACTTGTGTAATCGGTAATCCACCAATTAATCCAGCAACGATATTTGCAATTCCTTGAGCTTTTAATTCTCGGTTGGCTGGAGTTACTCGTTTGAAAGGATCTAATTTGTCGGTCGCTTCTAAGCATAATAAAGTTTCCAAACTTGCTACAACTGCAATGGTCAATCCCGTTACCCAAACAGCAGGGTTGCTAATCGCACCAAAGTCAGGTAAGGTAAATTGATTAATAAACCCCCCGATGCTATCTGCAACAGGAATACTTACTACTTGATTTGCGTTCAGTGCAAAGTCATTTATATTTTGGAAAACCAAATTCAATATTATTCCCAATCCAACTACTACCAATGGCCCTTGAACAATTTGGAAAAATTTGATTTTTTTCATAAAAGGTTGCTCCCATAAAACCAATAATAAAATGGAAATGGAAGAAATAATAATTGCTCCCAAACTCATCGCTTCGAGCATGTAGAACAACTCAGAAAAAGTATTGTGACCGTCAGGTTGGTTGAAAGTTAAACTACCTTCGTAATCTTTATCGTAACCAACTGCATGTGGGATTTGCTTTAAAAATATAATGATTCCAATACCTGAAAGCATTCCTTTAATGACAGATGAGGGGAAATAATATCCAATAATTCCTGCTTTGGCATATCCTAAAAGCAATTGGAAAACACCTCCAATCACAACAGCCATTAAGAAAATTTCAAAAGTACCTAACTCTTGAATAGCGGTCAAAACAATTACCGCTAATCCTGCGGCAGGACCACTAACTCCAAGTTGAGATCCACTAAATACACCTGCGACAATTCCTCCCACAATTCCTGCAATGATTCCAGAAAATAAAGGAGCACCTGACGCTAAGGCAATTCCTAAACATAAAGGAACTGCTACTAGAAATACAATTAATGAAGCAGGAAGGTCATACTTTAAATTTTGAAAAAATCCGTCATTTTTAAAAGGACTCATAATTCATTTATTTTTGAAATCAGACATAAAAAATAAAGGTCATACTGCGTCAGTATAACTGATTTTCTAGGTTCTGATTTTAGATTATAAAAAATTGATTGATAAGAAAGATGAAAAATCAAATGTGATTGTCATCCTTCGCTGCAAATATATAAAACTTTTGGAAATAATAGTAATGCTATCATCTATAATTATCTAACCTTAACAAAAAGTTGCTCAACTTGTTCAAATAGTTTGTACTTTTATGAAAAAAAGTTTAATTATCATGGCAATCGGAATTAAAATAAGTCTCAATGAAAAATTATATTTAAGAGACCCACAAGAGTCATCTCTTGGTCAGCGGATTATCAAGCATAGTATCTTGCTTATTGATGAGATTGGATTTGAGAGTTTTAATTTTAAAAAACTTGCACTTCAAATGGAATCTACGGAGGCTTCCGTTTATCGATATTTTGAAAACAAGCACATGTTGTTGATCTATTTGGTGTCGTGGTATTGGGAGTGGGTGAGTTATTTGATTGACATCAATACTTTAAATATCGAATCGCCACAGCGGAAGCTCAAGATTATTATTAAGACTATAGTTTTTGCATCGAAAGATAACCCATCCATAGAATATGTGAATGAAAGTGTACTTCATCGACTCATCATCGCGGAAGGCACCAAAGCGTATCATACCAAAGCGGTAGATAAAGATAATACAGATGGCTTTTTTCTGAATTATAAAAGTTTATCAAGTAAGGTAGCTAAGGTAATTTCGGAGGTCAATTCAGGTTTTCAATATCCTAACGCCTTGGCAAGTAACCTTTTTGAGATGGCGAATAACCATATTTATTTTGCGCAGCATTTACCAAAATTGACAGATGTAAAAGTGGAAGGAGATAATTTTGAAGAGGTGGAAAAAATGTTGGAGTATTTTGCGTTTAAGTTGTTGGGATGTGAGGAGGAGTGAGAAAATTATTTTATGGAACCTTTTTTTAGTTCTCCAAAAGGTTGAATTATAATTCTTTTTTCAAATCACTTATTTCATCATAAATTTCAGCAACTGAAATGTTAATTCCAAGTGAATGTAATTGTATCGTATCTTCCATTCGAGATGCAAAAGAAATTCGCCACAGCTCTTTTTCTTCTTTAAAATAAGTATGAACCTCTACTTTTTCAGCATTGATTAAAACGTATTCTTGAAACGAGGGAATCTTACTGTACAAATGCAGTTTAGTATTTTTATCATAAACCGCAGTACTTTCAGATAAGACTTCTACGACTAAAATTGGATTTAATAATTTCGTTTTTTTCTCATCTGCAAACTCTCGATTTCCACAAGCGACTGATACATCAGGATAAACATAGCGGTTGGTAGATTCAATCATTACTTGTTGGTCGCTGCTGTAAACTTGGCATCCTTTTCCTTTTAAGGCTATCTTAAGTTGAGTACTCATATTGACAGAAATAGCATTATGATTGGAAGTACCTCCTGCCATTGCATAAATTTTTCCATTGTGATACTCTAGCTTCTCTTTTGATTTTTCTAGAATGGAAAAATATTCTTCAACGGTATAATATCTATCATCGAATGCTCCCATGATTTTTTTTACTAAGCTAAAAAAAACGAATTACTTCTGCTATATTTTTTCCAACAAAAAACCCACTCCGAAATCAATCGAAGTGGTTTTTTTTATTTTTTCTAAAAAATCAGTTAAGGTTATTTTCTGATTATCAATCTTTGACTTTCCATTCCGTTTTTATTATAAGCAGTAATGAAATAAATTCCTGCTCCATATTTGTTGTTAGAAATATCCACATCTAATGAAGTTTGACCCGCTTCAATTTCTTGTTGCCAAACTGTTTTTCCATTAATATCTGAGATAACTAATTGAGTGTTGTACTCAGAACTTTTAATAATAATGTTCACTTTAGAAGTAGCTGGATTTGGAAAAGCTTTCATTTGAAAGTTGTAATTATTTTGAGCTTCGTTATTTCCATTTCCTACTTTTGAAGAGTTAAAATCATTATTATCTGCTGCTGCAAAACCTTGACCTTGATCACAAGAAGTATATGGTCCAACATAATCACCATGGTTAAAAAATATATATATCACAAAATTTATCTCATGGTCTAAATGGATCTACTCGTTTTGAAAATCACCTTCCTAATTGGCAAAAGATTCCTTTGTATTTTGAAGAGGAAAATATTGTTGGAAAAACTTAGCGGAAAATTGCCTTTCTTAAAATTCAAGGAAGTGAGATTGATTCAAAATTTAAAGTGATGGAAAAGTTTAGAAAAGAAGCTTCTCATTTTCGAGCAGATGCAATAATTGATGTAAATGTTGAATTAATTGAAAAACATTTAGGGGGAGAAGAATCTAAATAAAGTAAAAATTATAGGGTATCGTAATATTGTTATTTGATATATAAAAGAATACTAAAGAGTTATACTTTACATAGATTTAGTTTTGCGGGGAGGTTCTTTTTTAAAGGTCAGCTAAATTATATTTTATTCCAAGTGATAAAATGAATAAATTTTTGATACTCAACTCTTTAGGTTTGGTGAACCAATCTGCTAGATGCGAAACTTCGAAAAAAGAAGATACTTTATTTGAAATAAAATAGTGCGCACCTAATTCAATTCCTACAGTTGTTGAGCTAAATATGTTCCTAATTTTGGGCCCAGCCCCAACTAAGATAGAAATTGGAAATTCAAACTTTGGAAGTTTTTTATTTTTCAAAAAATATCCTAATGAGATTGTCATAATATTTCTGCGATCTGTAAAATTTGAATTTCCTATTTCAGACTTTATTAAGAAACTTGAAAACTTTATTTTACTTATTAAATTTTGATTTCGAATACTTGAAAATATAGAATACCCGAAACCATTCCCTTTCTTTAATGCGAAAATACTTTCTTGATATTTTATCAATGGAGAATAGTCTAATGATAATCCAATACCTAAACTTTTCTGTGCGTTTAAATTTGAGGATAATACTATTATAAAGAAAAGGAGGGAAACTATTTTTAGAAATTTTAATCTAAACATATTAATTAATTTTAATGAAAAATAAATACTTAAATTAATTTTCTAAGACTAATTTTGTCTTAAATTCTCCATCTTCTAATCTACCGTAAAATTCATTATTATGGTATAGTCCTTCATAATATAGATCGCATTCAATTTGAAACGTAATATTTAACACTCCTCCATTAAAATTAATATAGAAATTAGAATACCACTCATCAGTCCAATCAAACTCATTAATAGTCGAACCTAGTTCAGTATTAAAATTAGTTAGACTTATTGGATAACTACAATGGATTTGTTGTCCTTTTCCTTGCTGTAAAACATTCAACAAGAAAAATATTACTATAGATATATTTTTCATAATATTTAAATTTTTGTTCCAATAAATTTATCACTTACTTTAGTACTAGTAGCTGGATCCCATATTTCATATTCAATGGTTAATGTTTTATTATCATCAGCTAATGACCCAAAACCTTTTGGTAAGGGGCAAATTGGGTAAGCAACATAATCTGGCATAATAAAATGTTTATAAGTTATAGAAATACTTAACTCATCATCATTTATATGGCAACTATTTGGAAGATTCTTAACCCAAGCAAAACTTACACTATGCTCAATTAAAATATTAAATAATTCATCTGGTTTAGATTCAGAATATCCTTGATATTCACCAAAGACTGGTGATGAGTGCCAATCTGAAACGATGTGAAATGTTTTGGAAACAGTATCCACTCCATTATCATTAGGGAAGCAATCATTATTAGGAGTCCATTCTCCAATCAACGTTACTTCTACATCTCCAGAATTGCCACTAAAACCTAATTCAACAAATTTAGTATCCCAACTTGAAGGATCTAGTCCTATCATCCATCCATAGGAGGTTAAAGAATTAATTGCCTCCATTTTTATTCCAGAACCCAAAAAAGTATCAGATTCAAAATACCTTCTATCTTCATTCCAACCTAGACCTTGAGATATTGTAAAATCAGCATTGGGCAATTTCTCACATTCGCAATTAACAGAATCATCTTTACCACATGCAGTTAAAAAAATAAGCGTAAAGAGTAAAAAGATAAATTTATTAGAATT
>Ga0115005_10000349_pt1 | contig 35233 bp, 32 predicted proteins | sample ArcOceMetagenome_FD_87163 | JGI IMG/M metagenome (GOLD analysis project Ga0115005, IMG submission 87163) | Marine eukaryotic phytoplankton communities from Arctic Ocean - Arctic Ocean - Greenland ARC118M Metagenome | ecosystem: Environmental > Aquatic > Marine > Oceanic | place: Arctic Ocean... | reverse complement strand
CTGCCATAAACCCATAGCAATGATGTCTAGCATCAGGGTAGGCGTCTTTTAGTGATTGAATGAAACACTTCGCTGCCTCTGTGCCTTTTGTGCGCGCAGCAAAACCTAAAAAACGACTGCGTTTGATTTCAATTTCAATGTGACTTGTATCAGCTGGGACTTGGTAACTAGCCATAGGCGCTTAATAAAACAAATTTTGGGTCGGATGCAATCTGCTCTACGTGTCTGAAATACTTTTTAAGCGTTTGATGGTATTGCAAATGGCGATTGCCCACCACGATCATTTTGCCTTGCGCGTTAAGAGCGGACTTACTCTGTTTAAATAGGCGCTTGGCAATGTGATCTCCAACTGTATGAGCCTCATGGAAGGGTGGGTTGCACAAAATTAAATCGTATTGCTCTGACTTTGGGTTTAATCCATCTTCCCAAATAAATGTGGCTTTGTCGGAGATGGCATTCAAATCCCAAGAGGTCTTAGAGCTTTCAATGGCCATAAAGGATTCATCATAAAAATCTACGTGACTTTCAGTGTGAGTCGTTGCGTACTTGATGCCGAGTATTCCGCTGCCACAGCATAGGTCGGCGACTTTATTCGATTTGGGAAGCTTATCTAAGTTGTTTAAGAAAAACTCAGCGCCAGGGTCGAGCTTGTCACGTCCAAATACATTTGCATGACTGGAAAGTTTAATGCCGTGAAATAGATTTTGTTTAGGGTAAGGATTGACAGTGGATTTTTGAAAAGTTAATTCCAATACCGTGGCTTTTTTTACAAAAGGTAATCGATTGACTGTGCCGAATTTTTGCAGCTGGTTGAGTAATGTTTTTGGCAGGTGCTTCATCATCCCTGCTAGTAGTATTTTTTCAATGCCCAGTTCGACACATTGATTAAGCTGGAAGTCCAAATAACTAGTGTTTTTTGGGATCTTCATTGCGGCTAGCTTGCTAGTTGTTTGAAGGTAGATCGAGTCACAAAGATCGCCGTGGAACGTTAGCTGGTTTTTTTCAATGTTCAAAAGAAGAGATTGCTTGGCGCAAAAGCTATCTGAGGACCAAGTTTCCACTTGCTCATGTAAAGCACAACCAAGTGCACCAAACTGGTCATTAAGGACAAGCAGTTTTGTGTTGGGGTGTTGATTGAGGATGGTACTGATGAGGTATTCGTCTGCGGCATCCCAAGCTCGTAGTGGCTGCTTGGGATGAGCGCCAGGGCGAGTCAAGGTTAACTGCCCGCTGGCGTAATCTAGCTGATCTTGCTGCATATTTGATTGGGTGTTCTTTTAGAAAGTATCGTTATTCGTTGGCTGTTCTAACTGATCCCAAAGATCATTGGCGTTTTCTTGTGACTTAATGGCCACTTGCTGCTTCACGGGTGCAACAGCTTCTTTTTTCGGCTTGAGGGCCTTTTTTACAGGGGCTTGTTGATTGCTGTTTGCGGATTTAACCGAGTTATTTGCCTGTTGCTTTTCAACAAGATTGTTTTCGTCCATAAACTGCTGATATACAGAGCGCTGGCGAGTGGGTTTGAACGGTTTAGCCGCTTTTTGCTTTGCTTTGCGCTGTTTGTTTTCTAATTTTGTGCGTTCTTTTGAGCCGGTTTTAACCCCGCCAGTAACGCGTTTTAGAGAACGTGATTTTTTAACTCGAGACATTCTTTTCACCTATAAATAGCTGGAGCATCATAGCATAGGCTGTGGCGTAAATGAATTGTTTGTTTATTGTACAGGATGGGATTTTATAACCTGATATAATACGCCCTTTTAGGTGCCATATGGGCTATTTGGCCGCTTTAGAATACACGCTGTCTGTGACTGGACCTGTGTTTATTATTGTGTTTGTGGGTCTGTATCTTAAGCGTAAAGGGCATATTGATGGTGCATTTGTCGCGAAGGCATCTGCACTGGTGTTCAATATCTGCTTGCCAATTCTTATTTTTCTATCCATGATTGATAATGATTTGCATTTATCTGATCAGATGCCCTTGGTCTGGTTCTGCATTGCTGCCGCCATTGTCACGTTTGTCATCTTTTGGTGGTTGTCTGCACTGTGGGTACCTCATGCAGATAGGGGAGTGGCAGTGCAGGGGGCGTTTCGCAGTAATTTGGGTATCGTTGGGATTGCCTTGTGTGCAAAAGCATTTGGCGGCGATGGCCTTGCCATCGGTGCAGTAATTCTAGCCGTTGTAACCCCTGTTTTTAATGTGCTTTCTGTTTATGCGCTTAATCGCAGTTTGCATCAAGGAAAAGCCGTACCTTGGGGCAAAACCGTTAAAGATATTGCCCGTAACCCTTTGATTATTGCCATTTTCCTTGGTTTTTTGAGCGCTTGGTTAGATTTCAAACTCCCCAAAGTCATGTATGATGCTGGTCAGTATTTAGCCCGAATGACACTCCCCTTAGCTTTAATAGCGATTGGCGGGTCATTAAGCTTACGTGAGCTTAAACACACGAGTGCTCTATCGGCGCAAGCCGTATTTGCTAAGTTGGTTATTGTTCCGGTGGTCGTGGGTATTGCTGCCTATTTATTAGGTTTCAGCGGTGTTGAGATGGGTTGCATTATTTTGATGTTTGCCAGTCCCACTGCGGCGGCGAGTTTTGTTATGGTTCGAGCGATGGGTGGAAATCATGTATTGGCATCGAATATCATTGCCATGAGTACGTTGCTATCAGCAGTGTCTGTCAGTTTATTATTGTATTTCGCTAAGGTTTTAGCTTGGATTTAACGTAGTGGTAAATAAGGATATGAAACAAAACTCAAAGCCCACTGTTTTTGTTTGCGCAGACCCAAAAGACACATCGGATATCTTATATACGGTGAACCGGGTTGTGCTGCAATTAGGTGGCTTGCCAATTGGCTTGAGCTATACGCCGCAATCGGGCGATTATGACTGGGCCTTGGTGCGTAAAACCATTGATGAAGCCGATCTTGTTATCCTGTTGGTGGGTGATACGTATGGCTCGCTTTCTGATAGTGGTGAAAGCTTTATTCATCGCGAGGCGGTTTATGCTCGCAGTAAGCATAAAAAAATAGTCGCTTTGCTTAAAAATGCTGAATTAAAAGGCATGGTGTCTCAAGATGTGCAGCGTTTACGTTCTTTGCATCGATTTACCATGACGGGTATTTTTAAATATTGGAATCATAAAGAAGATTTGCTTTTGATTGCTCGTCAAGTTTTGCGCGATTTACTTAAGCCTCAGTTGGGCTTGGTTGATGCGAAAAAGCCACTTGATGTGGAAACCTCCCTGCATTTACATGATGCAATTACCGATACTTTATTTGGTATGGAAAGTTATCCGATGCGCTTTACCGGTAAGGTATTTGCCCATGGTAACTGTCACGAAGTGACCAGTAATGTCTTGCTGACATGGGATATGGCATTTTTAAATATCGGTTCAATGATGACGTCCCCCGTGACAGAAGATCGCATGCGTTCGGCGCTTGAGGATTATGTCGAAGATAGTTATCGCGATGACTTTATGAATGCCATTAAAGACTCCCATGCTTTATCTGGTGTGCGTTGTAATGATATTGAATTTCAACGCTTAAAAGCCTATTTAAAAGGTGCAGGTGTGATTGAAAATGTTGCAAAAGAACGTAGCGGCTTAAAAAGTTATTGGCAGCTGACTCAGACCGGTGAAAACCGTTTGCACAAGCTTTTGATGCCAAATCAATAACACCCAAGAAACAGTGAGTTAATTACTATCTGACTGTGCTGCATGGAGGGTCATGCAGATATCCGATATACTGGCGTCTTTTTAAGGTTATTTATGAAGCTTCTTTTTGTTCTTATCCTAATTAGCCAGCTCATTGCTTGTTCAGACCAAGCCCCTGTCATTGATAAAATTCATGGATACACCATGGGCACAAGTTACACCGTGCAATGGCTTGCGTCTTCTTCTGTCGATCCTGATGAAGCCCAGTCAGATATTGATGACGTTTTGTTAATGATTAACCAGCAAATGTCTACATATCAATCTGACAGCGAGCTGAGTGTGTTTAATCAAGCTTTGCCTCCTGTGACGCAAAAAGTAAGCCCAGAGTTGTGGGAGGTTTTGCAATTATCATTGTCACTGCATGACTTAACGTCGGGTTACTTTGATATTTCCGTTGGGCCGGTTGTGAATCTTTGGGGGTTTGGTCCTGACAAAATGCCCACTCAGTTACCCACTCAAAAACAAACCGATCAAGCAAAAGCCGCTATCGGCTTAGATGTGATCCAGTTAAATGATTTCCAAATCTCTAAGACACAGCAGCGTTATCTTGACCTATCGGCCATTGCTAAAGGTTATGCGGTGGACAAGGTGGCCGAATATTTAGAAGGCAGAGGAATTAACGTCTACTTGGTTGAAGTAGGTGGTGAAATGCGTACTAAAGGGCGTAAAACGGCTGATAAACCTTGGCGCGTAGCTGTTGAAAAACCCGACGAAAATCAACGTACTGCACAGAAAATCATAGCAATGCAAGATGGTGCTATGGCCACTTCTGGTGACTACCGAAATTATTTTGAGATGGATGGTCAGCAGTATAGCCATACCATTGACCCTTTTACCGCCAAACCGGTCAAACATACATTGGCATCTGTGACCATTATTGATGATAAATGTGCCCGTGCTGATGCGCTGGCCACTGCTATGCTTGTAATGGGGGCTGAAAAAGCCAAGGCCTTTGCAGCAGAGCATGATATAAAAGCGTATTTAATTGAACGTGGCCCACAAGGCTTTAGTGAATATTCAACGCCGGCATTTATTAGCTGGCAAACAAAGTGAGGTTTCCCCATGGAAATGATATTAGTTGTCTTTATTTTCATGTTACTGGTCATTGTACTGATGGCCGTTGGTGTTCTGTTTGGTCAAAAGCCCATTAGTGGTTCGTGCGGTGGTATGAGCGCCATTGGTATGGAGTCCGCTTGCGACGTATGTGGCGGTGATAAGCAGAAGTGCGATACTGAAAAGAAAAAAGTGGCTGGTAAGGTTACGGCTGATTTAGCCTACGATGCGAGCCAAAAATAATACGGATAAGGAGTGTGTGAATGGCTGATTACCATTATGACGTCATTGTATTAGGAACAGGACCCTCAGGTGAGGGGGCTGCAATGAACGCAGCCAAGAAAGGCAAAAAGGTTGCGGTTGTTGAAGAAGCACCTGTGGTAGGTGGACACTGTACCCATTACGGCACCATTCCGTCTAAAGCTTTGCGTCATTCGGTTAAGCAGATCATCTCATATAATACGAACCCAATGTTTCGTGATATTGGTGAGCCGCGCTGGTTTAGCTTTCCTCGCGTACTTAAGACCGCAGAGCGCGTCATTGCCAAGCAGGTTAAGCTGCGTACAGAATTTTATAGTCGTAACCGTGTTCATCTTTATCATGGCCATGGCAGCTTTATTGATAGCCATACCATCGAAATAACTGACGGCCCTGCTTCCAGTACTCGTTTGCATGCTGAGCAAATTGTGCTGGCAACCGGTTCTAGCCCATTTCGTCCTAAAGGGGTCGACTTTCATCATGAGCGTGTTTACGACTCAGATACCATCTTGAAACTAGAGCACACCCCAAGAACCATGATCATCTATGGCGCAGGCGTTATCGGTTCTGAGTACGCTTCGATCTTTAGTGGTTTGGGTGTGAAGGTGGATTTAATCAATCCAGGGGAGCGTTTATTGCCTTTCTTGGATGATGAAATTTCTGATGCCTTAAGTTACCACCTGCGTGATACCGGCGTATTGATTCGACATAACGAATTATTTGATTCCGTTGATACCGATGACAGCAGTGTCACCATGCACTTTAAGTCCGGTAAGCAGATAAAAGCAGATGCTCTATTATGGGCGGCAGGTCGTAATGGTAATACTCAGAATATGGGCCTTGAGCACGTTGGTATTGAACCTAATAGCCGAGGCCAACTGGATGTTGACGAGAATTACAAAACCTCGGCTGAGCATGTGTATGCGGTTGGTGACGTTGTGGGCTGGCCTAGTTTGGCCAGTGCCGCCTATGACCAAGGCCGAAGCGCAGCGGCTCACCTAGCGGGTGATGATGACTACTGGTTTGTGAGTGATGTGCCTACCGGTATTTATACCATTCCTGAAATCAGCTCGGTTGGTAAAACAGAGCGTGAATTAACGAACGAGAAAGTTCCTTATGAAGTGGGGCAGGCGTTCCTGAAAAGTATCGCCCGTGCTCAGATTACGGGTGAAAGTGTGGGCATGCTTAAGATCTTGTTTCATCGTGAAACACTGCAAATCTTGGGCATACACTGCTTTGGTGACCAAGCCTCTGAGATTATTCATATCGGCCAGGCTATTATGAAGCAAGAAGGGGCCGGTAATACCGTGAGTTATTTTGTTAATAACACCTTTAATTACCCAACTATGGCAGAAGCCTATCGTATTGCTGCGCTCAATGGTTTGAATCGCTTGTCGTAGAGTGACCTCTAACCATTTAAAAGCGGGCATTGCCCGCTTTTTTTATGCTCAGCGTATTCGCTTGCTAAAACAGGTGTGTATTTTGATACTTTGCGCACAATTATGTGTCTGTTAAATACTCATCTCTCATGCTATATGCTTAAATGTTATTTGAACTGAATTTAGTTGTAGTTTTGATAATAAGAAGTGTATTCCTATGGCGTTGATCAAGTATTTGCAAATTTTGGCCAAGCACGATGGATCGGATTTGTATCTGAGTACAGGGGCTCCACCCAGTGCTAAGTTTCAAGGGACGTTAAAACCGCTAGGCAAAGAGCCACTAAAGCCTGGTCAAATTGCTCAATTAGTCGAGTCGGTAATGGACGATGAGCAAAAGAAGGAGTTTGAGCAGGAGCTGGAATTGAACATGGCCATTAGTTTACCAACGGGTGGTCGTTTTCGTTTGAATATGTTCCGCCAGCGCAATGAAGTGTCTTTGGTAGCTCGTAATATAGTTACCGATATCCCTCGGTTTGATGACTTGGGCCTGCCTCAAGTTTTAAAGAAAGTGATATTGGCCAAGCGAGGGCTGATTCTGTTTGTGGGAGGCACTGGTTCAGGCAAGTCGACCTCTTTAGCCTCTTTGATTGACCATCGAAATACCAATGTACCTGGGCACATCATTACGATCGAAGATCCAATCGAATTTGTACATACCCATAAGCGTTCGATTATTAATCAGCGCGAAGTTGGCGTGGATACAAAAAGTTTCAAAGCTGCACTGAAAAACACATTGCGCCAAGCCCCTGATGTGATCTTGATCGGCGAAATTCGCGATCAAGAAACCATGGAGCACGCTTTAGCTTTTGCCGAAACCGGTCACCTTGCCATTTCAACTTTGCATGCCAATAACGCAAACCAAGCCCTGGATCGCATTATTAATTTCTTCCCAGAAGAGCGTCATAAACAGCTGCTTCAGGATCTGGGTTTAAACCTTCAAGCAATTGTCTCTCAGCGCTTAGTGCCAACAGTGGATGGAAAAAGGGTGGCAGCAGTTGAAGTGTTATTAGGCAATAAAACCATTCAGGACCTGGTGTTTAAAGGTGATACCGATGGCATAAAAGAAATTATGTCTAAGTCAGAGAACCTAGGCATGCAGACGTTTGATGCGGCGTTGTTTATGTTGTATCAAGCTGGAAAAATTTCTTTGGACGAAGCCTTAAAAAATGCGGATTCTGAAAACAATCTGCGCCTGCGCATTAAGTTGGCTGATGGTGGTGAATCAGAAGAAGAGAGCCAATTGTCGGGTCTTTCTTTGCAGAAGACACCGGATGAATTAGCAAGTGAAGCAAGACTGAAGCAAGAAGAAAAAGAACTTGAGATGATGATGGCGAAAACTGGGTAATCTTTCAAAAATAAACAAGCCACCAAAAGGTGGCTTTTTTATTGGTACGCTTATTTAACAAGCTTTAATACTTTCGCACTCATACTCTTTTGGTAATAAGCCAAGCCAAACTTGTTGAGATAATCTTCACGATTAAGCTCCATGGCGTTTGCTTGAATATCGTCCAAATCAAAGGGTAGGCCTTTTGCTTGGTAGACTTCTTCTAGATAGCCCATGTATGGGTTTAAATCCATTAGCATCACAACGGCACCCACGTCGGGTTTTACGCCAGCATTTAATGTTTCATCTAAGGTGATTTCAATCACTTCTGGTGTTTCATCATGACCAGTATGCACTTTACGAGCACGGACTTTCTGAGAGGCCCAGTAATAAGCAAGTTGCTTGCTTTGAGTTAGGTAAATTGGCTCTTTTCGCTCGGTGTAGCTATTACCGATGGTGGCCATAGCCTTTTTGGTTGCTTGATTGATTTCATTGTCGCCTGAGCGCTTAAGGCCATTTGCAAGAATAGATGCCGTTAAGCCAGAGGTTGTGCCGTGATACCAGACATTGCTCGTGGTAAAACCGGTATCTGTTAGCAGGGCTTCAGCGTCTTTTAGGTGTTCAGGGGTGTCTATGTTCGTGCTCATACTTACTCCAATCAGCAAGGCCTAGGCAATCACGTGCTAGGTCAAATTGCGCGGCATTATATCAAAGTTATGGCCAATTGTTATCAGCTTACGAAAGAGTAAAACACCATTTGAGCGCGGTAGAGGGTACCTTGAGCCTAATGTTAGGCTCGCAGTAGGCTTGATGATTAAGGTGTGACGAATTCAGAACGTATGGATTCAAGTCGTTTACGGTTCACCCCAAGGTCGCTGTAGCCGAGTCTGGAGGCTGAGCGCATGTGGATTTGGGTGTCTTCAAGTACAAATTCCACATCATCCACAAACCCCCAAAATGCAGAGGTATACTCTGCTCGTATATACGCAGGGCTGCTCTGGGTGATTTGAGTATTATCTGTATTTGAGATGATTTGGGTCAGCTTTTGATGTTTGGCTTTAATGCTAAGTTTTGACGAGATTGGCTTAATGTAATGACTATCTTCGACCGCATCGTAGCTTGATACGCAATTGGGTGTACTGGGGCATTGAGCAAGAGGCTGAGATTGTGAACCTAGGTTGCTCGGTGGTTGGCCTGCGCATGCGCTCACACAAGCCAACATAAATACCGAAACAGAGACTTTATAAAAAGGGCGCATATTCATATCCAGCTCAAGAATGTAGGCCCATTAAAGCCTGATTGCGCAGTTGTTACAAATCTATCTAACCTTGTGTTTGAACGTAATCCCGTGCGGTTGTTTTTATGTAGCGCACGTTTTTGTATGGCAAGATAACCGGCTCTGGATCAACCACGTCTACTTCGATTTGATTATTCATAGCAATATCAAGCGCAATATTCGTGATGTTGACACTAAATGATGTGCCCATGAACACGATTTTATCAGCGCTTTTCATTCTTAGTTGCGCTTCGTCCATGCGATATAAATTGGTGTAATACTCGTCAAACAATAGTACGAAGGGCTTAAAGCTTATGTTCAGCTGCGGCGTGGTTTCTATTTTAAAATGTTGCAGCAGGGACGGTTTTAGGCACTGCTCATCTATTTTATCCCAAGGTGCATCAAGGATAACCACGGCTTCTCCTTGTTCATGGAAGAGCGTGATTTTATCCAGTCGGCCATGTATCGCAATGTAGTCTTGATTGCCCGCTTTGCCGTCGAGGCCATCAATATTTTGTGTAATTAAGTTCTTATTAGCTAACCAGTGGTGCACATCATTGGGGCCGTGATCGCGGTAGCGCGCAAAACGATGATAGTACCAAGCTAAAAACTCATCGGGTTGACGCATATACATGGCGCGAGTCGCCATTTCCATAGGTGTGTAGTTTTGGCTGCCAATGGTCCAAAAACCATCTTCACCACGAAAAGTGGGGATGCCACTTTCCGCGCTGACGCCAGCTCCTGTTATATACAGAGTATTCATGATGATTGATCTTGATGGGCTAAAGCCGTCAATACTTCTCTTGCGGCTTGAGGGTAATCGCTGATGATGCTGTCAGCCTTGTAACGATATAGGCGAGCCATGTCATCGGCATCATTAACGGTCCATACGCTGACATTTAGGCCTTTACGTTGCGCTTTTTGGATATAGCTAGGGCGCGCCAGACTTTTATTTAGGCAAAGATGTGTGCACTGCAGTGCCAGTGCGGTACGCAAACCATTGGGTAGGGGCCACTCTTGCACGTAGCCTCGGGCAATATGAGGAAGGCTACGTTTAAACGCACGCAAAATTCCGGTGTGTTTGGATGTGATGACCACTTTCTCTTGTAGATTAAATCGTTCGATCAGCTGAGCCATGGGTTGTAAAAAACCAGGGTTGGTCGAAAGCGTTTTGATCTCAAATTGCCAGTGAACCACATTTGGGCAAGCGGCTACGACTTGCTCTAAGGTAGGGATACCTTGTTGGGTACCTTTTAACGTGGTGGAACCTAGAATTTGTGCGCTGCTTTTACTGACACTGAGTTGGCTGTTGGCAAGGCGTTTTAATTTTTCATCATGTACGACCATTAATTGTCCGTCACTGCTTAAGCGAACATCCAGTTCAAAGCGATCAATGCCCTGGCTTGCGGCTAACTGAAACCCCGCTAGGCTATTTTCCATGGCGACCCCTTTGGCGCCTCGATGACCATAAATCTTCATAAGTTCTCTAATCACATTATTGATTGTATCGGTGCACGCGAATGCTTGGTAAAAAAGGTGTGTCTTCAATTTTACGGTCGCTGCGCACGGCTCTTTGTCGTTGCTGAGGTGGATCTATTTCCGGTTCGTTGTGTTGTGGCAATGTTCGCTCAATATGGGATTTAAATAAAATAGGCAGTGAGATATTCATTGCATGGCGCGATGGTGTTTTACCATCCTCATAAAACAAATTAGCGCGCATGGTGGGTGCCAAGTTTTGCACTTTCGCAAGGGGCGTGTGGCTTGGTAGTTTGCTCACGGCTGATAGTTGCGTTTGTATATGAGGGCTACTGGTGTCTAAACGCGCTAACGCATCGTAGGCTTGTTGCACACTGAGTTTTTGAATACTGCGCCCAGAGTGATACCAATTAAACCCTATCCGAATCGGTGTGCGATCCGTGACTGTAATTGTGCGCCATGTTTGTTTTAAGTGTAGGCGGCTTAAACCTGAAAAATGAAGTTGAGACTGCAAAGCGGGGTGGCGCCGTGCCAGTTGACCTTTGAGTTCAAGCCATTGCTGCTTGTTGTGTTTTTGCAACGATTGTACATCTCGTTTGAAGGTTTCTTTGAGTCTGTTTACCTTGTGCGCCAGGTCTAATGTGTGATCATCAACCGCAATAAAGCCAAAGCAACTCCGAGTTTCACGGCCGTCTTGACCATCTTGGTACCAAAAATCCATGAATATGCGGCAGGCTTTATCTATTTGGCTGAGCCCATCCGATTGTTCTGCTGGTGTGAGCGGGACCCAAACACCTTCATGGTTTTGTCGAATACTTTTGCACAATGCTTGAGTGGCAAGTATTAGGGCGTCGAATGTGTCTATTAAATCAGTTGTGTTCATTTTTATACCGTTATCTTATTTTTCGATAATAACGTGTAAAATTGAGTTTGAATAGAGTGTCGATGTGGTGTCTGATCTTGTATGCCATCCATGCTTTTAGCATGGTATGAAAATATGACAGTTGAATGACAATATAGCTATATAAAAGGCATGCCTAATAACAACATGCGCAAAGCTAAAGCGCTCAATAGCCATTTAAATAACAGCCCAAAAAGGCGTGCAGATAATTTATGGCGAATACGGGTGCCGATATATGAACCCAATATAGCGGCAGCACTTAAGATCATTAATACATCTAGGTAAAGCCATACGCTGACACCTAAAGCCGCAAAGAGCATAACTTTAATAATATGGCTGGTTGTCATGATGACGGCATTGCTGGCCACGATGCTATCTTTTGCGAGACCTTTCGATAAAAGAAGTGCATTCGTAAGCGGGCCTGTTGCCCCCAGTAACATACCTAGGCTGCCTTGTAGCAAGCCAGTTACTAACATCGTCCCTGGGATTTTTATAGTGATTGAAAGTCTTGGTTGCCATGTAAGTAATAAAATATACGTGCCCATGATGGCTTGCATCCCACTCCAGTTTGTTTGAGCTAATGCAGGAGTAATGGCTATGGCACCCAGCACGATGCCGATGAGTATAGGGGCGACTAATCGCCATTGAATATGCGGCAGCGCCAACGCTGCACGGCTACTGTTGCTAAAAATTTGTATAACACCATGAAGGGCAATTAACAGCGGTAGTTCAAAGTATATTGCCAATATGGCGAACAGCATTAAGCCGCCCCCTTGACCTAGCGCAGCGGCAAAACCACTGGTGAAAATGGTGGCTATTGTGAGCGCTAAAATGTCGAGGGCGGATAAACTAAGCACCTTGTTGGGCGATCCATTTTAAAATTTTAGGGGCTAACGTATTACCGCATTTAACCCAGTTAAAATGGTCAAGGGTATCGGTTTTCATTTCATGAGAGCTGGTGCGAATATGTACTTTATTTGCACGTGATAGCTTGTCTAAAAATTTCACCGTACTGCTATGGGGGGTGTACTTGTCGCCGTCAAAACTGATTGCCAAGACGGGCTTTTTCATCTGGGTCAGGTATCCATCCAGTGATTTGTAACCAGATGATTGTTTTATACGATAACGCCCGCTTCGAGCGTTGTACGCCCAGTCCCGCATGAGCTGTCTAGCTTCTCGGCCGCCAAATCCGACTAACTTACCTGGTAGAAAACCCGCTATATGGCTCAACGCTGATAAAACTTGTGTGCCGAGATACGTCCGCCATTTGTGGTGAAATGCTGTGTAGTGAACCGTACCGCCTGCCACCATTATGATGCCCTCAACGTTCTGAGGATTCAGCGCAGCAAAACACACACTTAACTGAGCGCCTAGGCTATGTCCCATCAAATATATGGGATTGTGGGGGTGGTATTGTTTTACTTTTTCTATGGCCGCTGGCCAGTCTTGCTCCAGCATTTCTTGATAGCCAAAATTGCAAAACCATGACGGTCTTTGATGGTTAGGACCATTGCCCCTTAAGTCCATGCAAGCAAAGTGAATATCTAACTGATTAAAGCTTTCCGCTAGATTAAAGTAATAGGATGTACGAACGCCCATGGCCGGAAAAAATAAAACAATTGGGGTGTCGTGATGAGCGTGGCTTGCGCTGAAGAAATGTAATTGATGAGGGCAGCCGTCCTGACTAGCGAAATGGCTGGTCTGCGGCATCTTAATAGTAGTTGGTGGTGGTATTGGCTCGGTATTGCTGCTTCTTTTCATGTTTCGCTCCGTTTTATGTATTGCCCCAAAATGAGGCAATTTCGTTCAGACGCTTGATATTAGCCTAATCCATCCAAGGCGGCAAAATTGATTAACTGACTTGATAACCTATCCTCAATGTAAGAACAAAGGGAGATGGTTATGAAGTGGTCAGATCTTGGCTTAGCTAAAAAATTGAGGTTGCCAATCGCAACCGTCGGTATTTTGCTGCTTGTATTGTCTGTTTTGCAGATAACAGATATGGAGAGGATCTCCGATGAGTTTTCCCATATTAATGAAGAGTACATTCCGGGTATTGAGCTGGTACTAAATGCTGACAGGGATCTTTACCAAGCACAAATTGCTGAGCGCAGTATTGCATTGGGCCTAAGTGATCCCCGTTATTTGAAAATGCATCGGGAGAATATTCAACAAGTTGAAGACAGAGTGAACAAGATCGTACAGCTAGATATTTCTCAGGCGATTATTTCTGACGCCAAACAGTTTTTGCTTGTCTTTAATCAGTGGCGTCCAAAAACACAAGACTTGGTCGAAAAGGTTAAAGATCAACGTATTAGCATTGAACAAGCCACTCAGATAAGTACCGATATTTTGGACAAAGAATTTGAGTCCATACGCGATAAGTTAGATGTGATTGGCGAGCAGCTAGGCCTAGAAGCCACCGCGTTGCAGCAGCATACGGTAGAAACCAAAAATCAGGCTTTATCGAACACCGTCATTTTAGTGCTGGTGGCTGTTTTTATCACGGTTTGTGTTGCTGTGTTTTTTCCTCGTATGATCATCGGTCCATTAAATAACTTGTCGAAATCATTAGATGAACTTGCCAGTGGTAAGGGGGATTTAACCAAAAGAATGCCTCGCTTTGGCAATGATGAAATAGGTCGCCTATCTCATAGTTTCAATCGGTTTCTATCGGGTATGCAGTCTCTTATGAAAAACATTCAAACGGTAGCATTAGAAGTCAATGGTGCCAGTGGTCAGCTTCAAGAAGGCGCACAAGACAGCTTAACTACCAGTGAGCACTATGCAAGGTCCATGGAGATGGTTTCAACGGCAAACCATGAAATGGGCTTGGCAATACAAGAAGTATCCACCAATACACAGCAGGTCTCTGAGGAAGCGAAAACATCTGATGAAACCGCGAAGCAGGTGTCTAAGGATTTTCACCGTGCTATGCAGGAAATCGAAGCGTTAGCCGAAAATGTGACTAAGTCAGGTGTGGTTATCCAAGAGCTGGTTGGCGAAACCACTAATATTGCATCTGTGTTGGATGTGATTAAAGGCATTGCTGAGCAAACTAATTTGTTGGCATTAAATGCCGCAATTGAGGCGGCTCGGGCAGGTGAGCAAGGTCGAGGTTTTGCAGTGGTGGCTGATGAAGTACGGACACTGGCCAGTAAAACGCAGCAATCCACAGGCGATATTAATAATATGATTGAGAACTTAAGAAATGGTGTGAACAAAGCCGTAGAGTCTATGAAAGAAGGGCAAGAAATGGCCACATCAACTGTCGAGTACGCCAGAAAATCAGAAGATAATTTATCCCATATTTCATCTTCACTGGTCAGTATTAGTGATCGTATTTTACAGGTGGCTTCGGCAATTGAAGAGCAAACATCGGTGATCGATGAGATTAACTCAAATTTAAATGGGGTGAATGAGCTAAGTAAAAACGCTCAAGAAAATGCCAGGTCAATTGGTAGTGCTGTAAAAGGACTGAATCTTCAATCTAAAAACCTAACAGACCAAGTCTCAAACTTCGTACTCTAAAATGTACCTAAATTGTTTAACGAGTAAGCAATTTTTTAAGGTGCTGGGTACTTTAAAGCTTCTGTTGTTGATGCTTATCACGATCAACACTCAAGCCTTGCCTAGGACTATTACGATTTTTGAATACCATCAGTTTCCACCCATGGTTGTTAGTAAACAGAAAAGCATTGGTCTTAGTTATGGGTTTGCTCGATATTTAACCGCAAAAAGTAAGGGGGTGTTTTCTTTCAAAGTTGAAACCTTGTCCATGCAAGCATTACAAAACCATTTAATGGACGAGAAAACGGCCATGGTGGTATTTGTAAGCCCTGTCTGGTTTGATGATGTAGGTATGGAAAAATACTTATGGTCAGATGTGGTGCTTACTTTGAAAGATCAGCTTGTGTCAAAAAAAGACAAACCATTTAATTTTCAAGAAGCAGGCAGTTTTAAGGACAAAATCATTGGTGGTATCAAAGGCTATACCTATCCCGTTTTCGACAGTATGGTTTCTCAACAGCAAGCGATTCGCTTGGATTTTGATAGTGACTTAGAGAGTTTAAAAGCCTTAAAAAGCAATGAAGATTTAGATGCCGTTATTGTAAATGAAGGGCCTTTAAAGTTTTATAGTCAGATTCTTGGAATAGAGCACGATATTTTTATTGCTTCTCAACCGCTTGGCATTTACCCAGTCAGAGTTTTACTCACTCAAGATCTGTCCAATGTGCATGAATTTTTGCAAAATACGCTTTCGGATATGGAAAAAGACAAAGCCTGGTTAAACCTAAAAGCCTTGTACCTACCATGAGTTTGATCACGGTAGGTACTCGTCGTCTTAAAACTGATAGATGCCTTTTTTTAGTTCTTGATTTAGTTGGCTGTCAATTCTTTGATAATAAGATGCGCCAGGAAGCAGAACAAATACGGGCTCATTAAACGATTCATAGTCGAAACCATCATTTTTTAACGTACCTTTCTTATATTTAAAGGTGCCTGTTATTTCCTGTTGCGGTCGAATGCGGATAAAAATAGGGACGGCATAGTTCGGCAGTTTATTTTTCACATGATCCGTGAAGGTTTTGGTATCGAACTGGTCAAGCGGTGTGCTTAAGGTGATGGCGGCCATTCCTGCACGACCATCTGTGTTGGGGATTTGCACACCATAGACAACACTGTGCTCTATTTGTGGAAACTGATTGGCAACTTCCTCTACCTCTGTTGTGGCAACATTTTCACCTTTCCAGCGAAAGGTATCGCCTAAGCGATCAATGAATGCCACATGCTTATAACCTTGTTTTTGCACAAGATCACCGCTATTGAAATAAGTATCACCTGTTTTAAATACACTCTGCAAAACTTTTGATTGGTTTGCTTTGGCATTGGTATAGCCTTCATAGGGGCTGCGTTCAGTCACTTCGGCTATGAGTAATCCGGTTTCACCTTTATCAACCGGGATCATGAAGCCGTCATTATTCAAGATAGGTGTATCTTGTTCGATGTCATACTTGATCACCTCAAAACTCATAGGACAATAACCAGCTGTCATATCCAGATTTAAACTATTCACAAAAGCAATGTTGCACTCACTGGCACCATAGAGCTCCATAATTTGAGCAACGCCAAAACGTTGTTTGAACTTCATCCAAATATCCGGCCTTAAGCCATTACCACCCATTACCCGCACGTTATGATTACGGTCATTTTCTTGTTCAGGCTGATTCAGTAGGTAACGACAAAGTTCGCCAATATAACAAAAAGCAGTGACGCCATAGTGTCGACAATCGTTCCAGAATCGTGACGCACTGAATTTACGGGCCAGCACCATGGTGGCACCTGCGCCTACAATGCTGCCCCAAGAAACCGTTAGGGCATTATTGTGGTACAAGGGCAGACAAACATAGAAAACGTCATTCTGGCGGATTCTAAAGGCGGATAGGCCAAATGCGCCCATGGCTTTGATCCAGCGAAAGTGTGTCAAAATAGACGCTTTTGGTAAGCCTGTGGTGCCTGAAGTGAAAATATAATAGGCCGTTTGCTTCATTTGTATTTTTTGGGAACTTAGAGGGTTATCCGTAGACGCACTTTGTGAAGCGTTGGCGAGATCGGTAAACCCTGATGGTGCAGGTTTGGATGAATTGTCAGCCATGAAGAATTGTTTGAATTCTGTGGGCTTATTGATTTGATCATTTACTTCGGCGAATGCATTCATGCATTCTTCGCCGATAATAGCGGCATTTGGTGTGACGGTGGTTAAACTGTGCAGAAGAACGTCATCTCGTTGAGTGGTATTGATCATGCTCACAATGGCACCTAGCTTGGTTATGGCTAATACGCAGGCTAGTGTTTCAGGTCGGTTTTCCATCATCAAAGCAACGATGTCGCCATTTTTTATACCTGTGCTATCAAGATAATGAGCGATTTGATTGCTCCATTGGTTGAACTGCTGATAAGTGTATTGCTGATCTTCATAGCGTAGAAAAAGGTGGGTAGGGTGCTGGGCGGCACGAATTTCAAACATTCGGCCTAAAGATTGATATTTATCGGGTTTCGCGGTGGCAAGGTGATATACGCCCTTAAGAATACGGCCAATATCTGGCAATATACGCAAAGTGCCAGAAAAGACATTTAGACCGGTAACGGGTTTGGGTTGCATAAATGGGTGCCTCGTAAGCATTTTTATTATTGTTTGCTTTTGATGGCTGGCAGCAATGAACTACTATACGTATCCTTAAATGAAATGAAAAACGACCAATACCGCCAATTTGGTTTTAGAGGTAGATATACACAATGTTGATGCTCGTATCGCCAGCGAAAACGCTGGATTATGAAACACCATTACCCTTTGATGAGTTCACTCAGCCAGAGATGTTGGACCAATCAAAATTATTGATTGATGAATTGGTTGATTTGACTCCAAAGGATGTGGCTAGCTTGATGAAGCTAAGCGATAAATTAGCCGTATTAAATGTAAATCGCTTTCAGCATTGGTCTATGCCTTTTACCCCTGAAAATGCTCGTCCAGCAATTTATGCGTTTAAGGGGGATGTTTATACAGGCTTAGATGCTTACTCTCTTAAAAAAGCCGATGTGAATTTTGCACAAAAACATTTGCGAATGTTGTCAGGGCTGTACGGTCTTTTAAAGCCACTCGATCTGATGCAACCTTATCGTTTAGAGATGGGGACAAAATTTGGTAATCAAAGAGGGGGGAATTTATACGAGTTTTGGGGTGAGCGTATCACTCAAAAAATCAATGATGAGGCCGTATCTAAGGATGTTGTGTTAAATCTAGCATCTAATGAGTACTTTAAAGCGGTTAAAACCAAACTACTGAATGGACGTGTGATTACTCCGGTCTTTAAAGATGAAAAAAATGGCCAGTATAAGATCATTAGTTTTTATGCGAAAAAAGCCAGAGGCTTGATGGCTGCATACGTCATTAAAAATCGTATCAAAGATGTAGAAGAGATTAAGCAGTTTGATGTGACAGGGTATGCATTTAGCCCAGAGCAGTCGAACGAAAAAGAGTGGGTATTCCTGCGTCGTGAACAAACTGCGTAGTCATACGCAAATTTAACCCCTAAAAGGAGTGATGAAATGAAGTTGTCTATCAGTGCCGTGTTAATGCTTTTACTGGTGGGTTGTGCAGTTGGCCCGCAATCTTTAAAAGTTGACCCTCAATTAAATTTTGAGCAACTAAAAGGCGTTACCGTGCCAGTAGAGTTAATTGTTAAAGACAAAAGAGATGACACGGATCTACTGGGTTATCGAAATGCAAAGAATCAAGGCCCAATTAGCTTTGAAGAAGCTTTAGCTAAATCCATTGGTGAATCTTTGCAAAATGCCATGTTGGCACAAGACATTGATATGAAAAAAGGCCCTGAGCCACTTTCAAAACTAGAAGTGACCATTGTTAAATTGCGTTACTTTTCTCCTGATGAGAATTGGGTGAGTCATATTGAGCTGGAAGGTGAGATTGTTGTGACTATTAGCCGGTCCGGTTCAAGTTTAACTAAACGTTTTGCGGCAAATCGTGCTCAAGATGTGGCGACAGCACCAACTCAAGAATTCAATGAAAATTACCTAAACACCATGCTGTCTGAGTTATTCAATAAAGCCTTGAATGATAAAGAAGTGGTTAACTTTCTTAAATAGAGATTCGTATGCAAGATGAATTTATTCTAAATCACGTGGTTTGGAATTATGTGGCATTTATATTTTTTGTTTTTTTGTGGGTAGGCTACAGCTTTTTTGCTAAGTATATGGCCAAGCGTACTCATTGTCTGGCATCGGTCTTAGATTTGCATCGCGTTTCATGGATGGAGCGCATGATGCTCAGAGATAACCGAATAGCGGATGCCGCGCTGCTGGCTAATTTAGAACGAAATGTAAACTTTATGGCTTCCACAACCGTGATTATTGTTGCTGCTGTACTTACGGCATTAACCTCTGCATCTAAGTGGGTCATGCTTGAAAGTGTCGGCTCTGACTTTAACCACTACAAACTCGGTTTGCTGCTCTTTATTATGGTTTATGCATTTTTTAGTTTCACTTGGTCTTTGCGTCAATATGGCTTTGGTAGTGTGCTAGTCGGTGCGTCACCTATGCCGAATCAAGAGGAATTCAATGCTCGCCAAAGAAAGGAGTACGCATATTCGACAGGGAAAATATTGGATCAAGCAGGTCATGCATTTAACTATGGGCTGCGAGCGTATTATTTTGCGATGGCCTCTCTCGCTTGGTTCATTCATCCAATATTGTTTATGTTTGCTACTTTTTTGGTTATGGCGGTGCTGTATCGTCGTGAATTCTCCTCAAAAGCACTTAAGTTATTGGTAATGGATGCGGATATATTAGAAGGTAAAATCCGTTAATACTGCTTAGATGGCTTTTTGCGAAGCAAAAAAAACCACGCGATGCGTGGTTTTTTTCTTTTTGAGACATCTATTTCTTTGTTAAGGCGTTACCTAGTTTTGTATTCATAAAGTCGACGAGTATTTCGCCGCCCTCAACTAACAATGCATCTTCTGTCGCATCTTTTTTGTCTGGGTCAGATGGGGTAGCCTCATCGGCATCATCTTCTAGCTTGTCTAATAACTTAAGACCTTTAGCTTTTCTGCGCTTGTTTTCTAAGGCTAAGCGGCGCGCTTCAGTGTCTAGGCGTTCTTTTTCTCGGGTGTCGATGTTCAATGAGATACTGGTGTCATTTCTCAACTCTTTAAGAAACTCCACTTGCTCATTAAGATACTCGAAGTCAGGGTTGTCTTTGATGCGCTTCATATGTGCTTTTTCCAGACTAGGAATTACACTGCTCAAGCTATGTTGCGGCTTGTATTTTGACGCATCAATTTTGTCCCATGGTAAGGCTTCTTCCAATGCGCTCTCGCCGATTTTTTCAATGTCATAAATCTCAGGGTATTGAATGTCTGGGATGACACCGCGATGCTGAGTACTTTCACCACTTACGCGATAGAACTTGGCGTTAGTCACTTTCATTTGGCCACGGAACAATGGAATAAGTGTTTGCACGGTACCCTTACCAAACGTTTGGCTACCTACAATCAAGCCTCGGCCATAGTCTTGGATGGCGCCTGCAAAAATTTCAGATGCACTGGCACTCAAGCGGTTGGTTAGAACAACAAGCGGGCCGTCATAAAGAACTGATGGGTCCTGATCGGCTAATACTTGGGTGTGGCCGAAACTGTAATGTACTTGCACGGTAGGGCCTTGAGGGATGAATAAGCCCACTAGGTTATTCACTTCTGCCAGTGAGCCGCCGCCATTATTTCTTAGGTCAATAATTAAGCCGTCAATATTGTCTTCTTTAAGTTTGCTAATCAGTTTGCTTACGTCACGAGTGGTGCTACGAAAGTTTGGATCGTTTGCGTTTTTAGCTTCAAAGTCAGCATAAAAAGCAGGGATGTCGATAATGCCAAGTTTGTAGTTTTTATCGTCACGTTTGATTTCAATGGTTTCACTTTGTGCAGCGCGGTCTTCAAGTTTGACTTCATCACGCACAATAGAAATAGTGCGGTGAGTTTCAGTTTGGCCGCTGCCTGAAACAATATCTAAACGAACAGTGCTGTCTTTCGGGCCGCGGATTAAATCCACCACTTCATCTAGACGCCATCCGATCACATCTACCATTTCTTCTTTGTCTTGCGCCACACCAATAATCTTATCGCTTGGCTTAAGTTGTGCGGCTTTAGCGGCAGGGCCACCTGGCACAAGGCGTTCAACAATGGTGTTTTCATTTTCACTGCGCAAAACAGCACCAATGCCTTGAAGTGAAAGGCTCATATTGATGTTGAAGTTTTCGCTATTGCGTGGAGACATATATTGAGTGTGAGGATCAAACGTATAGGTCAGGGCATTCATATAGGATTGGAATGCATCTTCAGAGTTGATTTGCTTAATACGGTTTAGCTGGCTTTCATAGCGACGCTCTAGCAGCTCAATAATGTCTTTCCCTTCTTTACCTGCTAATTTTAGGTTCAGAACGGTGTTTTTGATGCGTTTTCGCCAAAGTTGATCGAGGTCTTCACTGGACTTTGCCCAAGCTGCTTTTTCACGATCAAGTTCTAGGGCTTCATCTTTTTTGAAGTCAAATTGCTCAATGCCGCCTTTGAGTAAGGCCAGGGCATAGTCCAAGCGTTCGATAGCACGTTGTTCATATCGGTTGTAAATGACGAAAGCGGGTTCAAGGTCATTGGTTTTGATCGCATCGTCTAGTTTGTCGCGATATTTTTCAAATTGGTTGATGTCGCCCTGGGTGAAATACGAGCGTGTATTGTCCAAAATATCTAAATATCGGGTGTAAACTTTCTCGGAGAATTCATTGTTTAGGTACTTGCGGGAGTAATGGTGCTGATATAAATGGTGTACCACGGCTCGATTGGTTAGCGCGTGCTCCGCCTCAGGTTTTAAAATGGGGACTTCGGTTGTGCTTGCTTGTACTGTAAATGAACAAAAAATCGTACTGAGTATTATAAGATGACGCAACATTAACGTTATATTCCTTATTGGATGATGCACTCAAGTTAGATAATAGGCTTATGCCTATTTATAGCACTTAACCCGGTTTAATGTGTGCTTTGGCCCAATGTTTCTAAAAATAATGGCATAATAGCTTATGCATTCATAACTTTCATGTGAAACCCATGCGTATTCGACTGGATATTCCTCAAACAGTTCTATTTTCAATGGAAATATCTGTTCGCGTAACAGATATTAATTATGCAGGCCATTTAGGCAATGACCGCTTATTAGTCTATGCCCAAGAGTGCAGAAGCGCTTGGTTTGCCTCTCTTGGCTTCCATGAGCTTGATATAGAGGGCTGCAATACCATTATGGCGGACGCAGCCTTGCAGTATGTTAATGAAGCGTTTGCAATGGAAAAAGTAACGATACATTTGTATATGGGTGAGAATCATAAATACGGGTTTGACCTTTATTATGTGGTCAAACGTGATGATACCGATGTATGTAAGATGAAAACGGCCATTTTATTTCAGAATAAAGGCGTCCTTGTTTCACCACCCATGTCATTAATGAGTAAAATTTGAACATAAAAAAAGCCCCTATGCTTGAATAAAACAAAGGGGGCTTTGATTTTAGTACTGATTAGTGCTGAACAGGGCTAATAACAAAGAGTAAATCCCCTTGGTTTACCTGTTGGCCCTCTGCATTATGTATACGCACTACTTTATATTGAGCATCAGGGTCATAAAGTGTGTTCCCTTGTGTGTTGAAGGATTTTAAATTCAACGGGCTAAACATCTTCATGGCTTCCATTAGACATAATGTTTTGGTGACTGAGATGGTGTCGCCTTCCCTTACATAAGGTGGTTCAGTAGGGGATGGAGCGCTGTAGAAAATTGAGCTGGCAGGTGCTAGAACTTTCAATTCATTCGACCCTTCAATTCGCAAGTTATCTAATGTCATACTTTTTTTGTCGTCGCCGGCGCTAGTGGCAATGTCTTTAATTAAAGCATCTTTATCAATGCGATTTAAGAAGTCTGGTAGATAGCCCGTATCGTAATCGCCATTCACAAATACATCGTCGTTGAGAATGCGTTTGAGTAAAGGAATATTGGTGCTAACACCTTGAATAACGGTGTTGTCCAAATATTTTTTAAGTTTATTAATCGTGTCGTTACGATCCTTGCCATAGCAAATAACTTGAACAACCATGCTGTCATAGAAAGGTGTTACTTCTTTGCCGCTTTCAATAGATTTCAGAAGGTGTACATTTTTATCTTCTGGTAATTCAAAGCGAGTGATCTTGCCAGCATTAGGTATGAACTGAACCTCATCGCCTTGCATTGTGGCTTTCTCTGCGTTGATACGCAGCTCCATCGCATAACCCTTAGGCTTGTATTTAACATCCGCAATGCTTTCGCCGCTGGCAATCTTAAATTGCAGTCCCATGATGTCCGTATTAGTAACCAATTCAGTGACTGGATGCTCTACTTGCAAGCGTGTATTCATTTCCATGAAGTACACGTCGTTTGCATCTAGGTTATAGATAAATTCAACGGTACCAGCACCAAAGTAATCAACGGCATTGGCCAGTTTTTCTGCGTAATCATAAACCTTATCTTCTAGGTTTTTAGGCAGCATGGTAGAGCCGGACTCTTCGATGATTTTTTGGTTGTTGCGCTGCACAGAGCAGTCTCGTAAGCCAAGTACTCGTGTGTTGCCATGGCTATCGCGAAGGATTTGAACTTCTATATGACGCAAAGACGTGACAAATTTTTCTAAATAAACATCGCCATTACCAAAGGCGCTTCGTGCCTCTGTTGAAATTTGATGGAATAGCTCATGGATGGTTGATGGCTCATGCACCACCTGTATGCCTTTGCCGCCACCACCGTGTACGGCTTTAAGTAAAACAGGGTAACCAATTTCATCGGCGACTTTCGCTGCCATAGCAGATGTGGTCACAATACCGTGCGATCCGGGCACAACCGGAACCCCTGAGCTAATGGCAGTATTAATGGCGTTGGATTTATTGCCCATCGTTTCCATGGACGAGACACTTGGGCCAATAAAATTAATATCATGATTGCCACAAAAAGCGGCAAATTGAGAACTCTCTGATAAGAAACCAATACCTGGGTGGAGAGAATCTACTTTCTCAAGTTCAGCAATGCGAATGACACTCTGTGCGTTTAAGTAACTTTCATCTGGTGTGTTGCCACCAATGCAAACGAGGCGACCTTTAGCATTTAAGTTGTCAGCTGCGGTGCTGTTCATGTCTGGGTCAGATTGAACTAAGACTACATCGATATTGTTTTCTTGTGCTTTGCGTACTAGCTTTTCAGCGGTGCAGCCACGAGCATGAATTAAAACTTTCTTCACAGGGCGGAAGAGTTTTTCTTTGTTCTGGTTAGTGACTTCTTTTGCTTTCACTTTGCCAGGTGTGACGTAACCTTTAAGGATACGCGCAAGTACCTCGTCAACCGTTTTACGTGCGATGGGAATGGCAGGGTCGATTTCTCGCAGTTGGCTATCCAGGTCTTCAACAAAAGGATGCTTCACTAAATCGGCCATTGATTGTCGATTTAGAGATAAGTAATTCGACAATGTTGAGGTGGATGGCAAATACGATGGCACCACAATTTGCCCAGCGAAAGGCATGTTTGTACCAGAGAAATAAAATGTCTGCACCATTGGATGGGTTACAAAACTCGCTTGTGCGCCACCGGTACAGTCACCATAGCCAAACACAACAATGGGCAAGTCATTGTCACGAACAAAGCGAGTAATGCGGTCGTTAACCACGGACATTGAAAATAAAGCCGATGCACCTTCTTTGGTTTGCATGCCGCCTGAGCTAACAAAACAAATAACAGGGTAGTTGTGACGAGCACATTCAACCAATAACTTACAAAATTTCTCAGCACTGGCCATGTCGAACGCACCAGCTTGGAAGTCCAAGTTGGAGATAAGTGTGCCGACTCGACGGCTTTCATCGCCAATTTGAATGGTACCAAAACCTGTAATAACACCGCATGGGGTAATTTCTTGACTTAAGGCTTTTTCAATGGCGCTTCTGAATCCTGGGAATTGAACTGGGTCGGCGGTCATTAGGTGGTCGTTTATTTCTTCAAAGTCATTAAAGAAACGATCAACAAATGCTTGGGTAGGTGTGGTGCGCTGCTTTTTGACATCATCTAATACATCTTGAATGAGTAAATCAAAGTAGGCGATGGTTAATCGGTTCCAGAAGTCTTTTTTGCGGCCAATACTGTAAGGATTGATTCGACCATTATAGTTGCCACCATCTTGAGACTCATAAAACTCAGCCAGTAGTTTGTCAAAAAAGAACGTCACAATAACAAATAAAGTGTCGCTCAAACGAGGAAAGCTGTGCTTTTTCCACTCTTCAACTTGAATTAAGAACGCACCACGTTGATTTGATTCTACAAAGTATTTAAACCAGTTTGCGAATTCTTCTTTGTGGTTTTCGGCAATACTTAGATTGTTTGTGTATTCAAGGCCTTGGTTTAAAAGGTTATTAACAGCGTCGTAGGACAGGCTGTGTGTTTCTTTTGCTTCTTTTGCGATGGTCCCCAGATTACGAATCACATAATCATACAAGGTGCCGAACATAATCAGGTTCTGGCTGATGCTGATAAATTCAGTACGCAGGTCGTCGAGTAAAATAGCGTCAAGGACACTGGCATCTTTACTTGAGTTGGCTGCCGCTTCTTCTGATTTAATACGAATATAAGGCGCCAAAGCGTCTTCAAGCACGCGGCGATTGGCTTCAAGTGAACCGCTGGCCACGCTATTTAAAAGCTGTTGAGTCGTCTGGCTTAAGTTAATACCATCTGTAATTTCTTTTGGTATTTTGTCTGACTTGATAATGCCGTTTAACGCTTCTGTTAGTCCGGTTATTAACTCGACAGATACATTGTCTTTTGAATGTTTGGCGAGCAGGGCTTGAGTGTCATAGTTAAGACTTTTTTGTATGAACTTGGCTAAATCATGTTCATTTGTTTTGATGAAGGTGATAATGGCTTGGCTATCAACCAAGTCATCTTGGGTTAGTAGGAATCGACTTTGTTGGTAATTCTCTAGATAGTGAATTAATTCGGCAAAATTTACATCCGCATCTGATTTCCAGCGGTTGAATAAGTACAAGCCAAGAGAAAAGCTAAAGTCTTGTTTTGCTTTGATGTAGTTGTCTTCAGGCTCACCGAAAAATAATTTTGAAATAGAGCCGCGGTCTTCGTCACGACCTTCGAGTTTCTGGATGTAATTTTTCCAAAGTTTATTTAGGTCATCGTCGTAACGGATTTTGTCTGGCGCTTGTAACCACTTTTGGAATTTTTTACGTTTTTCTTCTTCAAGTCGTTCGTTTAATTTGCCAGTTGGCACTTCTACTTCGGCCAAGCGGCTGTAGTGTCCAGTGGTGGTAGATGAAATACGTTTTCTTAATGTCAGGTATCGCATGTAACGATAGGTCATGCGAAACAAGTTGTGATGTTCAGAAGGGCTTGAAGCTAAGTTCAGGCTCGAGCCTTTTTCTAATGCCACTAATTTGTCCGATGGGTTCAGATAGCGCTCAACACTGCGCAGGTAATGATCCATTAGGTATGGGTTTTCACGGGCAAAATTCTCCGCCCCTGTTTCAATGCTTAAAATACTGGTAGTGATGGCGTTCGATAAGTTTTGTAATTGGTCAATCCGATCGCTAGGGGCGTAATCAATGATGCCATCAATTACATTGCGAAGCTGAAGCTCGTATGCAGAAACCCCCACGTACTTCGCACATTCTTGCCAAGATAAGTTGTACTTGCGAGCAATGCTGGCTAAGCCTTGAGGCTGGATGGTATTGAATATGCCGTCACGAACAGATAACAGGATATTCGTAGATGCCAGTGGGATGGCGCCGCCTGAGTAGCCTGCCCCTAGGATGATACCTACAGTCGGGACATCGATGTTAGACATTTCAGCGATTAAGCGAGAAATGCTATGGGCCTGATTGTCTAGGTTGGCTTGTTCGCTCGCATCAGCCCCAGGTGTGTCGATTAACGTGACGACAGGGGTGACGTGTCTTGCAAATTGGCGTAAGGCCTTAACAGCCTGTTGGTGGTGCTCAGGCAGCCAAGCACCGTTACGCTCAGCGCGGTTTTGCCCGATGAAACCGATGCGTCGGAACTGGTTGTTAAAGTCCAGCTCGACTTCAGCCACATACAAGGGGCCAAATTCTTGTTCGGTAATGAAGCGGGAGGTTAACTTATGTACAAGTTGCTTGGCATTTAAGCGCTGGCTGGATTCGCTTGGTGAAACCACTTCTTTGATGTAGCTGTCGATATCCAGCTGCTTTAGTGCGGCACTCTTTGTTTCAACTTGTTCTTGGCTCAGCAGGCCTTTTACGACGGCTGCAGCATGGCTGTCCTCCTGAGAGGGGAACAGTGAGAAATCTTGACTTAGTTTTTCTGCTATTTGAAATAGCTGATCGGTATCAAACTGCGACATAACTATTGGCACTTTTAATGAGTATTTATTGTGAAGCTGGCTGGTGTTCAAAGCCAATACGCACTGCTTTATAGCAGACATTTTATAAGAATACAGCCATCTTACGGGGATTCTTGAATTGCGTCATATATTCCGTTTTATCTAGCCAAAACCGAGGTTTATCCTGCGTCTTTTCAGGACTATAATGTCCGAAAACAGAGAGGCCTTTATGGACTTAGCCGAAATACGACGTAACAACGCTGCTGCTCTTATGCTTGAGAATGCACTAGACGAATTGTCTTTTGCACTTTGTTTAGGCAAAGATGAAGCGCAGATCGCTGCACTTATGTCACCTAACAGTAAAAAAGTCATACCTGACGCTCTCGCTCGCTTGATGGAGCAAACCTTCAGTAAACCCAAGTTATGGCTGGATCTAATTGAAGACGGCTCCCAGGCCCAGGGCCCAAGTTTTGATTTATTTGGATGATTAAAGCAGCTCGTACCATATATAAAAAAGCCCAGCATCAGCTGGGCTTTTTGTTGCAACAATAAGACTTTGTGTAATGCCTTATTTGATTCGTCTAAGGGTTCTTAGGAAATAACAGGTTAAATATGATTTGAGCGTTGTTACTTTCTACGCTAATTGAATTGTCACCAGAAGAGTAAATGCCGCTTTGAATTTGCCCACCTGGGTTTGGAATAATGAACTGGAAACCTGAATTAGTGATGGTTTGTTGACCTTGCAGAGGGTCGCCAGAGGTTTGTCCTGCAAAGGTGCTCAAGTATTGCCCCATATGTTCTGGTGTGATTTGTGTGCCAGCGGGAAGCCCTAGGCCATCACGTACAAGGTTTTGAGCATAGGCTTGCTGAGCTTGAGCCGCCGCATTGAGTTGGGGGGCAATGAATACCTGGGTGTTATTGGTTTGTTCTAATTGAAGTAGTTGCTGTTCAGCTTGGCGCTGTGTGAGGTTTTGGTCGTACTGAGTTTGCTGTGTGGCTTGCTGATCGAGCTCGCGTACGGTATCTGCTTCAGATACCAGAGGCTCCCCAGGGCTTACTGTGAACCGTGCATTCGGCTGAGGTTTGGGTTGAGCTTGGGTGTTCTTTTGCTTCACCATGATGGAGCCATCAAGGATGTAGGCTTCTGTCATTTCGGTGTTGCTGAGCTCTTCTACCTCAGCGTGTGTCTGGGTGCCGATAAGCACCAGAAAACTGAGCAGGTATAGGTGCATATGTCTCATTTCAAGCTCCTTCATATCTACCTATACCTTAGCGTATTGAGAACGCTTTACTAGAGTATCTTTGAATACATCGAGAGTGATGTAGGGCCATTTAATCTAAAAAGCGAGATTGTAATCCATTATAAGCATCGATTCTGCGATCTCTGAAATATGGCCAGATGCGTCTAGTTTGTTCTGTTTTTTTCAAATCGATGGTAGCTTCTACCAAGCATGCTTGTTGGTGGTCAGCCAAAGCCAAGAATTCACCCTGTTGACCTGTGATAAAGGAGTGCCCCCAGAAGTCGATACCGCTGCTTTGTCCGCTAGGATCTGCTTCGTGGCCTACTCGATTAACCGCAATCACAGGTAGGTTATTTGCAATGCTGTGGCCACGCTGAACGCCAATCCAAGCATCTTTTTGACGGGTTTGCTCGTCTTGTGTATCGGCTTGGTCCCATCCAATGGCAGTAGGGTAAATGAGTATCTCAGCCCCCTTTAATGCCATGATGCGAGCCCCTTCTGGGTACCATTGGTCCCAGCACACCATAACGCCAAGCTTGCCGATACTGGTTTGAATAGGTTCAAAGCCATCGGTATCGCCCGGAGTGAAATAATATTTTTCGTAAAAACCAGGGTCGTCCGGAATGTGCATTTTACGATAAACCCCGGCTAAGCTGCCGTCACGATCAAATACCAGTGCGGTATTGTGGTAAATACCGGCGGCACGGCGTTCGAATATGGAGCCAACAATAACGGCATTGGCTTGTTTGGCTTGTTCACTTAAAAAAGCTGCTGTTGGGCCGTCGAGGGGTTCAGCTAAGTCAAATTTGTTGGGTTCTTGTGTTTGGCAAAAGTAGTCAGTGGCGTGGAGCTCTTGTAACACGATTAAGTCGGCATTTTTTGCCGCAGCTTGTTCAATGAATCCCTGTGTTGTTTTCAGAGAGACTGGCTTCTCGGGAGAACAGGTTTGTTGAATGCCAATGACGTGAATATTGTGTGACATTAATTTGCTTCCAGTTGTTCTGCGGTGGGTATTTGCATGGTGAGACAGTGCAGGCTGCCATACTGGCGAATAACGGTTTCACAGTTTATAGGGATGACCTTGTGGTGAGGCAGGGCATGGGTTAAAACGCTAATAGCCTGCGCATCTTGCTCAACCCCATATACCGGTAGCAGTACCGCGCCGTTTATAAATAGGAAGTTAGCATAGGTAGCTGGTAAGCGCTGGTTGTCAGCTTTTTCGTAAATAGCATCAGGCCAAGGCAGTTCTACTAGGGTAAATGGTTCATCATTAGTATTGGTGAGTGTTGCCAGCTCTGCTTTCATGGCTTGTAATTCGTCAAAATGTTCGTCTTTTGAATTGCTGCAACCTTGGAAAATAATTTGGTTGTTCGGCGCAAAGCGAGCAAGCGTGTCCACGTGAGCGTCTGTATCATCACCGATGAGGTCACCATGCTTTAGCCATAATATCTTTTCACTGCCTAATGCATCCTTCAAATAAGCCTCAATTTGCGATTGATCAAGCGATGCGTTGCGATTTGTGTTCAACAAACACTGGCGAGTGGTTAATAAGCAACCTTGGCCATCGCTCTCAATACTGCCGCCTTCAAGAATGAAATTATGCGCTTCATAGGTATGTGCATTGTAGGCGTGTTGCTGAAATAGGCGGTCGGTAATTTGATTGTCCTGGGAGGCATCAAATTTAGCGCCCCAGCCGTTAAAAATGAAATCTTCAATCAGTAATTTTTTATCTTCGAATACGCAAATAGGGCCGTGATCTCGAGCCCAGGTGTCGTTGTTGTCACAGATATAAAAGCGACACTCAAATGGATTCTTAATAAGCTGCGGGGTTAACCATTCAATGGTTTGAGAGTCGGATACGCTAAGAATAACGTCTTCGTACTCTGTAATGGTGTTGATTAGGCCTATATAGAGAGACTGGATGTCAGAGAGGATCCAGTTCCAATCGGTTTTGCTGTGCGGCCAGGTGAGCTGAATGGCTTGTTGTGGATGCCATTCAGCCGGGAAGTATCGGGTCATTGATGTAATCTATGTTGATCAGTTTGAGCGGCTGACTGTGTGGATGACAGAGTTTGATTCAAAGTAAACACTGAACTCAGGGTAGTCCCATCGTGTAATAGGTGGCTTGCCCTTGGTTGGGTGTACTTCATGGCTTTACCAAATTTAGCTTCAACTTGTTTCATGCTCGTACCGCGTTTTGGGCCTGCAGTGTGCATTTTAATTTCTTTACCTGATAAAGGAAGAAGCACTTCAGATACCTGGGTGTCTTTTTCCAGTATGAGATCATCTGGCGTACTGGCAAAGCTTAAGTGGCAAGCGAATGCGAGTATAAGAGTGAGCCCGGTGCATGCCAATTGCGTTAACGATTTCATAATACTAACCATTATGTCCATTTATCCTTTGATTTTAGCGCCAAAAGCGCCATAAGACCATTTCATTTATGCAGTGAATTCTTTAGTCTTACGTTTTATTTTGTGGCTGTAGTAGTGAATGCTTAAAACATTACCCATTCTTATCGGTTTACGATACACCGGCGCTAAACGGCGTAATCATTTCATTTCTTTTATATCCGGCATTTCCATGGCGGGTTTAACTCTGGGCGTGGCGGTTTTAATTCTCGTTTTATCTGTCATGAATGGTTTTGACCGAGAGTTACGCCAACGCATTTTAGGCATGGTGCCTCATGCGGCGCTTTATGCAAAGGATGGTCTGAAAGATTGGCAATCTTTAGCGAATGAAGTCAGCGCGAAGCCCGGCATCGAAGGCGTTGCCCCTTTTGTGAATATCCAGGGCATGATGAGCCATAAGGGCAGAGTACAAGGTGTCATGGTTAACGGCATTGAGCCGCAATGGGAAAAAAAAGTTTCCATCCTTCCTGATTTCATCACACAAGGTGAATTTGATTCTCTAGCCCCTGGTGAGTATCACATTATCCTTGGTGATTTATTAGCCAGAAAATTGGGTGTTGGCTTAGGTGAAAAAGTGACCTTAATTATGCCTGAAGCCAGTTTAACCCCGGCAGGGGTCATGCCTCGATTGAAACGTTTTACGGTCAGTGGTGTGTTTTCTGTGGGGGCGGAGTTGGATGCAAATTTTGCCTATATCCATATGAGGGACGCGGCTAAAATGGCGCGAATGAAGTATCCGGCCCAAGGCTTACGTTTAAAAACAGAAGACTTATTTCAAGCCCCTCGAATTGCATGGAATTTAACGTTTGATCTGGATGCAAGCATCACTAGCAGTGACTGGACGCGGACACACGGAAATTTATTTCAAGCCATTCAGATGGAAAAAACCATGATCGGTTTGTTGTTACTGATTATTGTGGCGGTTGCAGCTTTTAATATCGTTTCTACCTTGGTGATGGTGGTAACGGATAAACAGGGTGATATTGCGATTCTGAGAACCCTGGGGATGTCACCTGGAAGCATCATGACGGTTTTTATGGTGCAGGGTTCCATCATCGGTGTGGTTGGGATTTTATTGGGGACTGGCTTGGGAATTTTTTTAGCGTTGACTGTTACCGATATCATTGCCGGAATTGAACATTTATTAGGCGTTCAATTTTTAAATGCCAATGTGTATTTTATTAGTTACTTACCGTCTGAATTAAAATGGTTAGATGTTGTCATTGTTACCAGTAGTGGCTTGCTTATGAGCTTTTTAGCCACGTTGTACCCAGCTTATCGTGCATCCAAGGTTAAGCCAGCAGAGGCATTACGTTATGACATCTAATACTGCGGTTTTGCGTTGTGAGCAATTAGTTAAAGAATACCAAGTTGGCCCAGAGCCGATTCGTATTTTAGATGATTTAGAGTTTCATCTTGCACAAGGGGACTGGGTGTCTATCGTGGGCGCCTCAGGTTCTGGTAAAACGACCTTATTGAATATGCTAGCAGGACTTGATACCCCCAGCAGCGGTCGAGTGATGTGGGGCGATCAGGACATTAGTAGCTTGCCGGAAGCACATCTTGGAAAGCTTCGAAACGCCCACTTGGGCTTTGTGTATCAGTTTCACCATTTACTGGCGGAATTCAGCGCGTGTGAAAATGTGGCTATGCCTTTGTGGATTCAGGGTGTAAATAAAAAACAAGCGCTGATACAAGCCAAGGATATGCTGGAGAAGGTTGGGTTAGCTTCTCGTTATGAACATAAGCCGGCAGAATTATCCGGTGGTGAGCGTCAGCGAGTCGCCATTGCTCGGGCGTTGATTACGCAGCCGGCGTTGGTGTTGTTGGATGAACCCACAGGGAACTTAGATGCCAATACGGCCCATGACATTCAGCAGCTTATCGCCAAACTAAACAAAGAAGTGAACACCGCGTTTGTTGTCGTGACCCACGATCTGGCGTTTTCACGCTTGGCTCAAACCAGTTATCAGTTGCTGGATGGAAAGTTACAGCCTTTACATGCGCTCGCTTAGCGAGCGTTTTGTTGGGCTAGGCGCTTGGCTGCGCGTTTATTCCAGTTGCTGACAACATGAAAGCGCCAGAACAAACGAATGCCAATAAACCCAAGGGCGGAAAAAATCACGGCACATAGTAATGAGCCCAATAGTAGCGGCTCCCATATCGTGCTTAGTTCATTCAACGCCCAGTCCAGTGATAGTTCAATTTCAAATGCTCGAGTAGGTGTGTCTAATAAGACGGTACCAACCTTGTAAGTAAAATAGAAAATGGGCGGGATGGTGATGGGATTGCTGATCCAAACTAGGCCAATTGAAATGGGTAGGTTTGAGTGAATAAAGACGCCGACAATCGCCGCGGCGACCATCTGAAAGGGCATGGGTATGAATGCGAAGAACACACCCACTAAAAAAGCCCGAGAGACAGAGCGACGATTTAAATGCCATAGGTTTGGCTGATGCAAAAGCGGCCCCAAAAACTGCAACGAAGGATGTTGTTGAATGGTTTTAGGGTTAGGAAATAAGCGCTTAAGTGTCTTTTTAGGCATAGTATTCTCGGACACAATCCAAAGGGAATATTAATAATCTGGAACATGTGTCCCTTGAGAAGGGCGCAATTATGCACGGAATGCATAGGACATGCTAGTTATCAAAAGGCCCTTTATAGGGTTTATTATAGGCACATTATTGGCTTCGGTTTGGCCAAATCTTGCACTGTTGCTCTGCCCCTTGTGCTTGCTGTTTTCGTTCTTTGTCGGGCGCACGACTACATATTTCCTATTCTCTTTACTTGTGGGTGTGGTTTGGGTAAATGCTCATTGGCACCATGCTCAGGCCAGCGCTCGTCCGCTGCAAGCAGGAAAGTCACAACAAGTGGTTATGGGGGATATTGGCTTTGTTTCTAGGCAAGGCCACAAGTTGGAGTTTGAATTCTCACCGGTTAATGAGCCAATCAAACTAAAAGTCAGTTGCTATCGTTGCCCTTATGAAGTGAAGGTGGGTGAGCGCTGGCGATTTGATTTAAGAATAAAGCCAATCCACTCGTTTCAGAATCCAGGCGGATTTGATTATCGTAGATGGATGCTCTCCAAAGGCTATGCTGCCCAAGCTTATGTCTATGCGGCGTCCTCACATAATCAATTAATTCAGCCTTCAGCTTTAGGTGCGCTTAATTCACTTGATTCGGTGCTGTCGCCTAAAAGCCTTCCCATTCTGCGGGCTCTTGTTCTTGGTGATAAAAACGGCCTAAATGGCTCAGATAAGCGTTTGATCTTTTCATCGGGCATCAGTCACTTATTTGTTGTATCAGGCTTACACGTGGGGATTGTGGCGGGATTAGCTGGCTTGTTGGTTTATTGGCTTCAGCGTCCTTTGTTGTTGCTTGGTTGGCGCCACGGTTACTTTTTGGCATCCATGTCTGGTTTGGGCTTTGCTTGTCTTTACGGATTTATAACGGGCTTTCAAGTACCTGCCTTAAGAGCTGTATTGATGGTTGCCTGTGCGGTGTTGATGCTGCAACAAACCCGTTTTACCCATGTGCTTCATTATTATGTCTTCGCTCTTTTGATGGTCATGCTAGCAAAGCCACTGGCTTTTATGGATATGGGGAGTTGGTTGTCGTTTAGTATTGTACTGGCTCTTATTATGGGGTTTGCAGGTTCGGCTCGCCCTTCTTGGTTTGGTGGCTTGTTGCGAGCCCAGTGGTTGGCGTTTTGTATGGGCGGGGTGGTATTGCTTGGTTTTCATCAATCCTTAGTGCCGTTTTCGTTACTGATCAATTTACTTTTGATTCCCTTGTTTACGATTTTTGTGATGCCAGCCATCTTGTTTGCTGTTATCGCAACTCTTTTTGGCTACCTAGAAGGCTTAATCTGGCTAGAATCCAGCTTAGAGAGCTTGATGCTGCTCATGCATCAGATAGATGGGGTCATGACTTGGTGGTTGCCCATATTTATTGAGTATCGTTATTTGGCCATGTTTGGGTTGGGGTTATTTCTGGTGCCCAAAGTGCTGGGTTTGCGTATGGTGGCGGTTACGGCAATTGTACTGGCCTTAATCTTGCCAATTAAAACACCTGAGTATGGCGGTTTTGAGCTGACAGTGTTTGATGTGGGGCAGGGCAGTGCAGCATTGATACAAACCAATAGTGGTCATATTTTAGTGGATACT
>Ga0115005_10000346_pt1 | contig 35431 bp, 23 predicted proteins | sample ArcOceMetagenome_FD_87163 | JGI IMG/M metagenome (GOLD analysis project Ga0115005, IMG submission 87163) | Marine eukaryotic phytoplankton communities from Arctic Ocean - Arctic Ocean - Greenland ARC118M Metagenome | ecosystem: Environmental > Aquatic > Marine > Oceanic | place: Arctic Ocean... | reverse complement strand
ATTCAGAATTTTCGGTCACTTAGTTTGTGCTTAGTTTTTGCTTTGAAAGCATGAGTTTATCTGGATAAATGATTTATTTCAAAGGGGAAAATAAGGACAAAAGAAGTAGTGAAAATTCTGAATTTATTTAGTTCGCATTCCTAAGGTAATTGTTTAATTTTGCACCTTGGAAATTAGTATTCAAAAATAAATTTTCACATTGTGTAAAGGGTTGATTATCAAGCGGTATTTTTTTACGAATAAAAAGTTCATGAAGATAATTATAGCAGGTGCCGGCGCAGTTGGATTCCATTTAGCCGAATTATTAGCCAAAGAAAATCAAGATATTACCTTGATTGATACAGATGAAGAGGTATTAGATCATGTCTCGAGCCATTTAGATGTGATGACAATCTTGGGTGATGCTGCATCAATTAATGTCTTGGAAGATGCAAAGATTTCAAATACAGATTTGTTTTTGGCGGTGACGACTTCCGGTTCCACCAATCTTCTTTTGGCTATTATGGCAAAGCAACGAGGCGCAAAAAAAACGATTGCGAGAGTAAATAATCCTGAATATTTTGAGGCGCAACAAAAGGAGAATTTTAAGAAACTAGGTGTCGATGTACTCATTTCCCCTCAACTTCTAGCTGCCCAAGAAATCGAACGATTGCTCCAAAGAGGTTCATTTACGGATGTTTTTGAATTTGAAGAAGGTAGGATTTCTATTGTTGGATTTACCCTAGATACGACTTGTCCACTTATCAACAAAACAATTGGTGAAATTGATCAATCTAATGATTTTACCTTTCGGGGAATTGCTCTTTTGCGAGGTCATGAAACCATCATTCCACGCAGTTCTACCAAATTAATGAAAGGGGACCATTTATATATTGCATCAGTTGCGGAGTCAATGGATGCCATATTACAGTTCGTAGGGAAGCAATTGCAACCCATAAAAAAGGTTATGATTGCTGGAGGAACTTCACTTGCTTTTCGGACAGCAGAACTGATTCAAAATAAATATTCTGTTTCTGTTGTCGTAAAAGATAAGCAACGAGCAAAGTTATTTGTGGAAAATCTCAACAATACTTTAGTCATCAATGCTGATCCAAGTAATGTGGATATTTTGAAGGAAGAAGGGCTGGAACAAATGGATGCATTTATTGCTTTAACGGCAAATGATGAGACAAATATTGTGACCAGTTTGATGGCAGAATACATGAATGTGTATAAAACTATTGCCTTGGTCGATAATGTAAACTACACTCATATTTCTCAGAATATAGGAGTTGACACCATCATCAATAAAAAATTAATTGCTGCAAATAATATCTTCAGATTTGTAAGAAAAGGTAAAGTGCAAGCTATTGCTAGTTTGCATGGAGTGGAGGCGGAGGCGATTGAATTTGAAATTCATAAGAAAAATCGACTCCTTCGAAATTGTATAAACGATCTTCATTTACCTACTCACTCCATTATTGCGGGAGTTATTCGAGGGGAAGATAGTTTTATTCCAAATGGAGATTTTCTTTTTGAAATCAATGATAAAGTAATTGTTTTTGCTTTGCCAGAAGCCATTCGTCAAGTAGAAGAAATTTTTAAATAATGATGTCTAGTTTATCAGGTGGTTGGTTTATTGGAAAATCAGGCGTGATGTGAAACAAAACCATTTAATCTCGTTCGACTGATTACCTGATTACCTGATTACCTGATTACTTGATTACCTGATTACCTGATTACCTGATTACCTGATTACCTGATTAAAAAAAACTGAAGAGTAAAAAATAATGATAAAGATAGGAGCTGTTCTTAAAGTAGTGGGAGTTCTGTTGATGGTACTTGGTGCATTAATGTTGAGTTCTCTTCCTTTCTCATTTTATTATGGAGGAGAAGATGCGATGGCACTTTTTAGTTCCGCACTAGTTACAGGTTTATCAGGACTAGGATTTTGGTATTTTTTTAAAAGTGAAGAAAAAGTAGGGAAACGGGAAGGTTATTTAATTGTTGCATTGGGCTGGTTGTCGATGGGATTAGTGAGCATGTTGCCCTATTTATTTAGTGGCGTACTTTCTGATTTTACCAATGCTTTTTTTGAAAGTATTTCAGGTTTAACGACTACCGGTGCTTCCGTTATCAATGATATCGAAGCAGTTTCTAAAGGGGTGTTATTTTGGCGAAGCCTAACTCAATGGATTGGAGGAATGGGAATTATTGTATTGACTGTTGCGCTATTTCCTTTACTTGGAATTGGTGGAGTTGAACTTTTTATCGCGGAAGCTCCAGGACCAACTTCTGACAAAATTCATCCTAGGATTAAAGAAACGGCCAAGCGATTATGGTTTATTTATGTTGGTTTAACGGCCTTACTTACTTTACTTTTATATCTCTGCGGAATGAATTTTTATGACTCCATTAACCATGGATTGACGACTATGGCGACGGGAGGCTTTTCTACAAAAAATGATAGCATTGCCCATTTCGATGGTTCTTTAATTCAGTATTTATTAATTTTTTTTATGTTCCTAGCAGGAACCAGTTACACGATTATTTATTTTGGATTAAAAGGAAAATTGAGAAGAGTTTGGAAAAGTGATGAGTTTAAGGCCTACGTGATATTATTGTTAAGTTTAATATTTTTTATCACTTGCTTGGTGTATAGCTTTACCAATCATTCGTTGGAACGATCGTTTCGAGATGCTGCTTTTCAGATTGTTTCCATCGTCACGACGACTGGTTTCGTTTCCGCAGATTATACTTCTTGGTCTCCTGGGCTGACTTTGGTTTTCTTCTGTTTATTATTTATTGGAGGATGTGCAGGATCGACAAGTGGAGGGATAAAAGTGATTCGACATTTAGTTTTAGTCAAAAATACTTTTTTGGAATTCAAGCGATTATTGCACCCTCGAGCATTGATTCGAACCAAGGTAGATGGTCATTTAGTAGCCCCAAGAGTGTTGACACATATTTTAGTTTTCCTTTTAATCTATTTGGGGATTTTCTTTTCAGGATCAATTATTATGGCAATGATTTTAAAAAATTATGATCAACCATTGATGACTGCATTTGGAGCGGTAGCTACTGCGCTTGGAAATGTTGGCCCTGGAATTGGAGCAGTTGGGCCGGTGGATAATTTTGCACATATTCCTGATTTGGGGAAATGGTTTTTATCGTTTTTGATGTTGTTAGGAAGGTTGGAATTGTTTACGATCTTGATTTTGTTTACGCCTTATTTTTGGAGGACGAATTAGTAGCGGGTCGCTTTAGCTGCCTGCCAAAAAAAGAGCGCAGCGAATTTTTTGATGAATAAAGCAAGTTTCATCCTTTTGGGAAATGAGTTTTTTGCTTTTTTGCTTTTTGGTTTTGGGTTTGTTTCAAAAAAAGTCGCTGCGCTCTTTTTTTGGCGGGCAGCTAAAGCGACCCGCTACTTTAAAAATAAAGCCGACTAAAATACAACAACAAAACCGTAAAAATCAACAACCTCGCAATCACATTTCGATAGAAAAGACTCGCCCGTTTATCCTTCAAGTTAAAAGCAAATAATCCGATACTGACAAATAACAATCCCACCATTCCTTTAATTCCGATGGACAACATCTCTTCACTCATTTCCCAAGATTCTAATCTAAAAAGGATGGATAAAATTCCAATGCCAAAAGCCAATCCACAAAGTATCGACAGAATCACTTCCAACGATTGGTATTTTCCTACTCGAAACATCACCCAAGAAAATGCCATATAAAGGATCGCAGAAGTTGTCCCTCCGATAATTAAGGCTTCACTTGAGTAAGCCATTTCTTTATATTTCATTCCTAAACCAATCGCTAAAATGATCAAAGGAATGATTTCTAAATTTTGCAAAAAACGTTGCAAAGGAGTGGTTGGGATTTCTTTTTCAGGAGAAATGACTTCTTCGAGGTCGAGAGGATCTTGATTATTTTCGGGCATGTTTTTAAGTTTATCAGGTAATTGGAAAATCAGGCTTGATGTAAAACTATGATTAGGGAATCGGTTGAATAGTTTATTAGAAAATCAGGCATGATAGTGAAACCTTAATTTGAAAATCCCATTCGACTGATTACCTGATTACCTGATTACCTGATTACCTGATTACCTGATTACCTGATTACCTGATTACCTGATTACCTGATTACCTGATTACCTGATCAACCAATCAACGAGAAAGAATCGCACAAACAATCCCTGTCGCCACCGCTGCATTCAAAGATTCCGCCCCGCCATTTACACCTTTTGGAATTAAAATTTGGTGTGTAATCTTATTTAAAATTTCAGGAGAAATTCCTTTGCCTTCATTGCCAATCACTATTACTCCCTTTTTATAATTATTTTCTTCGAATATGTTTTTTCCTTCCAAGACAGTTCCATAAAATGGCCTTTCACCACATTTTTCAAAAACTTCATCAAACGGTAAGTACATCACTTTGACTCTCAAAAATGCACCCATGCTTGCTTGAATCGTTTTATGATTATAAAGGTCTGCACATTTTTCAGAACAAAAAACATAAGGAATCCCAAACCAATCTGCAATCCGCAAAATTGTTCCAAAGTTGCCAGGGTCTTGAATTCCGTCGAGGTAAAGAGAAAAATTATTTTTGATGACTTCTTCATTCCAGCTAGTTGACAACTGTTTGGCGACAACAAAAACAGACGAAGGTGTACTGAAATTGGAAAATTGTTTGAAATCTTTTTCGGCTGCAACTTCTATTTCGAATTGGTTTTTTAAAGATTGGTTAAAGTGTTGGTGATTCCAATCTTCCGTGGCAATGACCGATTCGATTTCGACGTTTTGAGATTGTAATATTTCTAGCGCAATTTTATCCCCTTCTACAGTAAAATTATGATACTTTTGCCGAATCTTTTTTAGCTTTAGTGAGCGAAGGTATTTTATTTTATTTTTTGAAATCATTATTTTTTTTTCGTTTGACGTTGAACGTTTGACATTTTACGATTCTTCATTTAATTTTAATTAAAGTAAGTTTTACTTTACCTTTTTTTTATAGGTTTCGTTTATAAAAGTCAAGCGAAATTTTTTCTAAAAAAACTGTTTTATCATTTCTTAGTATTTCTGACAGCATGAACTGCAACAGCGCGATAAGGTACACATTTTTTGTTTTTTTCATTCTTCTTCTTGGAACAAGTTGTGGGACACTTAAGCATTTGGAAGAAGGAGAAACTATGCTGCGCAAAAATAAGATTGAAATTAAGGACAAAAAAAATGTTGATAATGTCAAAGGCTTAAAATATGAATTGGGATCGAAGATTTATCAAAAACCTAATTCGAAATTTTTAGGGGTATTACCAAGTTTTGGACCGTGGTACTATTATCGGATTCAAGCAAAAAGTGATACGACTTGGTGGGGAAGATTTATGTTGAAAAACTTTGCGGAGATACCAGCAGTTTATAGTTTGGAAAAAGCAGATCGCTCTGCAGAAAATATGGAATTGGCGCTGCAGAACAAAGGATACTTTAATGCAGAGGTAGAATTTGAGACTAAGAAAAAAGGACTCCGGAAGAAAAAAACGCATGTTACCTACAATATCAAAACAGGGAAAAGATATTATTTAGCTGGAGTGGATTTTACGAGTAAGGATACCGCAATTCATAAAATACTTCAAGAAATCAAAGGTGAAACGTTACTGCCTCCAGGTGCGCCTGCCAGTAAAACGATCTATGAAGAAGAGACTCGAAGAATTACGTATCATCTGCTGAATAATGGCTATGCTAAGTTTTACAAAAAATATTTTTCCAAACTTCAATCTGATACGCTTTCCAGAGACAGCTTATTTAATCGGCTCAATAATGTTGTATTGGAAGTTTTACTGCCAAAAGATTCTTCCCAGCATAAGACTTACACTATCGGAAAAGTGACAGTAATTTCGATGTATGACGAAAATGGAAATCCAATTATGACTCAGGATTCTGTTTTTAATAATACTCATTTTTATGTGGGAGCGGGAAAACATTTTATCAAATTAAAAGCATTAGAGCGGAAAATATTTTTGCGAGAGGGAGATATTTATCGGTTGGAAAATGTAAATAAAACACGAGTTCGATTAGGAAGTTTAGATATTTTTCAATTTGTCAATATCAAGCGATCTGTTTCTGAAAAAGCTGATTCCATTTTGAATTATGAGATTAGATTGATTCCCAAAAAACGGCAAGAGTTTGGAGTTGATTTCGAATTTAATAATTCGAGGATTGTAACGACCAGTAATGCTTTCGTAGGAACAGCGGCAGCTTTGAGTTACCGAAATCGGAATACATTTAGAGGTGGAGAAGTTTTTACAGCTAGAGCAGAAGGAGGAATTGAGGTAATCCCGAGACAAAATTTTAGTCTCAATGCTTGGAATATTAATTTGAATTTCTCCATGGATTTTCCCAAGTATCATGATTTACTTAAGACGGATAAATATATTTTATCTCCAATATTTATTCCCCCTTCAAAGGCTCGGAAAAGCTTCTATCAAAGATTAAAAGAAGAAGGTGTCACCAGTACTTCGCTAAAATATAATGTGTTGGCGAATACGGGAAATTATAGAATCGATATTTTTGCAGGGGCTTGGGGCTGGAAATTTCGACCAAATAATAACTGGGATATAGCACTCAATAAAGTTGGAATTGATTTTTTAGATCCAGTTTTATCTCAATCATTTCGAGATTCCGTCATTTCAAAAAATGCTTATTTGGAAAGAAGTTTTAGGTCTCAATTGTTCACAGGAGGGATATTCAGAGATCTAAATGTAGTGTATCAAAAAGATATTGGAAGGGGTGGAAAGCATTCTTGGTTGGCAAGAGGAAATTTAGAAGTGTCAGGTTTAGAAGTTTGGTTAATTAATCAAGCTAGAAATATTGGAAATGTTTTTGGGGATGATGTCACTTTTAAGTTGGCAAATAAATATGAATTTTCTCAATACGCGAAGATAGAAGGAGACTTTAGGTATTATATAAAAGGTAGGGGAGGACGATTGTTTGCTTCTCGCCTAAATATTGGAATTGCAGGAGATTTTGGATTTTCGGACGAAGTCCCATATGTTAAACAGTTTGCCGTCGGTGCTCCCAACAGTATGCGTGGGTGGCGATTGCGGGAACTCGGGCCAGGGTCTTATGTTGATCCTGATGTAGATGAGTCGACGACGAACTTTTATCAAACGGGTGACTTTAAAATAGAAGCTAATTTTGAATATCGGTTTCATATTTTATGGTATTTAAAAGGGGCAGTATTTGTTGATGCAGGGAATATTTGGTCGCTTAGTAAAGATGACGAGCGAGATGGTGCGGGGATTGGAAAGGCCTCGGATGTACTGAAGGAAATGGCTGTCAATACTGGTTTTGGATTGCGATTAGATGTAGAATATTTTATCCTAAGGTTTGATTTAGGATATAGATTAAGAAGTCCGTTTCCTGATGCAACGGGGGATCATCGGCTCGTCAGAAGAAACAATCTTAAGAAAGATTTAGCCTTGGATAGATTCCGTGGGAGTCTTTCGGTGGGCTATCCGTTTTAGAATATCGAATATCGAATATCGAACAAGGATTTGAGATTTGAGAAGTTAGACGATGTTAGTTTTGCATTACAATGAGAAGTATCGTCAAATTTCTCAAATCCTTGTTCAGTATTCGATATTTAAAGCAAACTCTTCCGTCCATATTTACTACAAATCGGACACCCCAAAGGATCATGTCCTCGAGCAGGACAATACTCTCTGCCAAAGAAAATAATCTGTAAATGTAATTTGTTCCAACTCTCTTTTGGAAAAAGTTTTTTCAAATCTTTCTCTGTTTTTACCACGTTTTTTCCAGTACTCAAAGTCCAACGATATGCTAATCTGTGGATGTGAGTATCGATCGGCATGGCAGGAATTCCGAAGGCTTGCGCCATGACCACGGATGCAGTTTTATGTCCAACTCCAGGTAGTTCTTCCAACGCTTCAAACGACTGAGGAACAACTCCATCATGCTCATTAAGAATGATGTGCGATAACTCAGAAATCGCTTTTGACTTTCGAGGGGAAAGCCCACAAGGGCGAATAATTGCTTTAATTTCTTCTACCTCCAACTTAATCATCTCAGTCGGATTATCTGCTTTGGCGAAGAGGTGAGGCGTGACTTGATTCACCCGAACGTCTGTGCATTGAGCGGATAAAAGCACAGCAATAAGTAAAGTATATGGATCTTTGTGGTCAAGTGGAATAGGAGTGGTTGGATATAATTTATCTAAAATTTGCTGGATCTCGTTGGCTTTTTCTTGCTTGGTCATAGTGGTTAATTTAATTTTTTTGGAAAAAAATTACGTGATACTGAGTAAAATTTCTCCTAAACTCTTTGGTGCAAATTATATTATTTGTGGTTGCGAGTTTTATATTTTAACCACGGAGAAAACAGAGGAAAGACAGAGAGAAAACAGAGATAACACAATACTGACCTCTGTTTTCTCTGTGTCCATTCTCTGTTTTCTCCGTGGTTAAAAAAAAATATTTTAAATATTTTAATTGATCAGTACTCACTTTAAATTAATTTTTTCAGAAAATCCATCACATCAATTTCATTTTCGTAATCATTCAATTCCACCACATTTGCTTCTCCAAAATGCTTATTTTTAAAACTTGTAAAGGTATTGTTAGAAATAACATGTTGAATTTCAGCAGCCTTCTTTTCTATTAGTTCAGCTAAGTGGTTTTCGTCTTTATAAACTTCATAATGCAACATCGCAACTCTTGATTGTAATGCCTCGTCCTCGATTATCATGATACAACCATTGGCTTTGTAATCCATTTTGTTAATGATTTGCAAAGTATAATTGAAGTCGAAATTGTTCTTATATTTATTTGTAAGTACAATGTTATTAAATTCATGTGTCGCTTCCATTAGAGGAACGAAGTTATAATTTTCAGGAATATAAATCTTAGAAATACTTCGACTATTTAATCCGAAATAATGAAAAATATCCTCACCAAATTTTGCTAACTCTTCTTTCGATTCTTGCCCATCTAAAACAGCAATTCCAAATTTATTTTTTCTAACGATATTTGAAAATTTTGAAAAATAAGTTTCAAAGACTTTAACTGAATCTCGATTTCCATTAGCAATGATCGCATCAAAATCGGTCATTCTTTCCACAAATGTAAAATAGTTTTCCACTTCTGGGAATTCACTTTTCATCACTTTGATACAATAGGGAATTAAGAATTGATCATCTACCGAAAGTTTTATTTTTGCATGATGTCCACTTATAAAAGTGCAAAGCAAGTCTTGAAAACCAGCCAAAGGGGAACCTCCTGACATGATGATGCCTACATTTTTTTGAGGAGAAATTTCAGGGGTCTCATAGTGTGTTGCCCATGATGCTAATTTTTCTTTTTGTAAAAAATTAGAAATCATATTTTGTAATGCTCGATCACTATTTTCAAGCGTAAACCAACTGTTTTTATTTTTGCTAATTTGTTGCGCAGCAATTAATTCTTCCTCTTTCAATTGAAGGATTCCGCCGAGGTAAACAAGTGCTTCTATTCTTATTGATAAATTCAAAATTTAGTATTTAGAGTTGTAAAGTGTTGATAATTAGTGTCTTATGTTTTATGCAGGGTGGAGATAAAACGTCTTTTTAACACAGCGGTAAAAATTAAGAATCAGGAACAACCAATTGATTATTAATCATCGCCCGATGATGTGCCTGAATTGCCGCTTTTAATTTATTTTCTAACAATGTATTCACGGGATCATTTTTATCCTTCAAGTCATCTTGCAAAAATACATCTTTTTTATAATTATAAACTCCAATCGTTTCTTTTTGATTAAAAGAAAGAACCAAACTATCGTTCAATATTTGATAAATTTGACTCGAATACATGTAAGCATTTTTATTAGACAGAGTATCGAAAGCACTTTCCCCAGCAGAGAAATAGGAGTCATCATAATTCAAGTAATCCAAAACGGTTGGAAGAATATCGGTCTGCTGAATGATGCGAGAATTTTTACCTTTTAAGTCAGCATTAGGTTTATAAAAAAGCAACGGAATTTGATACATGCCGACTGTCGTTCCATATTTTTTAATCGTTCGTTTTCCAATATGGTCAGCGGTGATGATGAATAAAGTATTGTCGTACCAATCCATTTTTTTTGCTGTTTCAAAAAACTGTTGCAAGGCAAAATCAGTATATTGAATTGCTTGCAAAATTGGTTTTTCCTCAGGATTTTTTTCCTCAAAATTTTTTTCCACATGATAGGGATGATGGGAAGTAAGTGAAAATAAAAGAGCCGTAAATGGCTGTTGATATTGATCCACTTCCTTCGCTGTAAATTGGAAAAAAGGCACATCCCAAATTCCCCAATTACCATCATAATCTGCTTGATTTGGATAAGCCGTTCGATCATAGAATTTTTGGAAACCAGTCAGTTTTGAAAACCGTTCAAACTCCATCGACCCAGGATTGGAGGCATGGAAAAATCCACTCGTGTATCCTTTTTTTCCTAAATGAGCAGCTATGCCATCCAGTCGATTTCCTTGGTAAGGTGAGAATGTTAACGCATTATCCATCAGCGCAGGAACACTTGCCGAGATGGCAGCGATACCTTGAGTCGATCTAGTTCCAGCAGCGTAGGCATTTTCAAAATACCAACTTTCTAACATCAAAGAATCAATAAATGGCGTGGGACTTTTTTCATAATTATTAAAAAAACCAATATGTTCTTTTCCAAAACTTTCTAAAACGATGATGAAAACATTTTCTTTTTTGAACTCACCTTTTGCTGTTGGTTTTTTGGAAAAAGAAAATAACTTGGCTTCCTCTTCCTTGGAGAGATATTGTTTTTCCTCAATGAAATTTTGCTGAACGGAGAAGAGCAAACTCAGAGTGGTGTTTGTCTGCAACGGCATCAATCGCATATCATCGACATATTGCGCAGCAGTCAACGACATGATTGGACGTAATTGAATTCCGCCTCGCATTCCTAAAATAAGTAAGCCAATGACGACTGGAAAAATAAGCGTTTGAATGAGAAAATGGAATTTAAATTGAGGAGTTGGAAGTGTCGTTTTTTTATAAATAAAATTCAACAGCCCAACCATCAAACCATAGAGAATTATCAAATACCAAAAGTCATAAAAAAACTGAAAAGCCATATTCGTCGTTTCACCAATCAAATTCAAATCACTCCCAATCGCTCGTCGAAAAGCAAATCGAAAATAACCCATATCACCTACTTCAAATATCAAGGTAATAGAATTAGTGAGGATAAATATCGACTTTTGAATCTTTTGGAAAGTGAGATTTTTGCGAAAAGAAAAAGGAATAATATAAGTGAGCGCCAACAATGAATTGACATAAACTAATGCCGCCAAATCAAATCGTAAACCAAAGAAAAGTAATTTTAAGAAACTCCACATTTCATCTATCGGAAAGGCATCTGCATTGAAAATATAGAAACCAATTCTACAAATCATCCAAACGAAAAGTAAGCCGATAAATCGCAATCCCAATTGCTTTACAAAGAACAATTCTCCTCTTGATTTCATGAACATATTGATTTTTTCTAAACACAAACGTACGAATTTTTAAGTAGCTGGTCGCTTTAGCTGCCAGCCAAAAAAAAGAGCGTAGCGACATTTTTTGTCAACTTCACCAAGAGAAATTAAGAAAAATAAAAAAGAAATTTTTTATTAAAATTTTACGTAATCAAATTGGCTAATTAATCAAATCAGCCATGTTTTATTTGGAAATATAAATCAAGGGAAACGGTAAATATTGAAAAATTTCAGAGTTGAGGGTTTTTTTTATAAAAATTCGCTTCGCTCATTTTTGACTGGTAGCTAAAGCGAGCAGCTACTTGTTAGATTTAAAATTTTGATATATCTTGCGCTACAATTGACAAAAAGCTGTCGATAAGAACTTAAAAATAAATCCATCTGAGTATCACTAAGCTATGGTCCGATACTTCTAAATATTAGGGAAAAGATTCGAATCATGAGTAGGGCGGGCCTCAAGCCGTTGACTTGTCCGGTCGGATTTCTTCGCAAGAGGAATGAAGCAAGGGGATTACCCAAAATGAATCGGCAACCCTAATCATGTCATACCAGGGTCCAATAGCACCTTTGATATTTGGATGGTTTTTCTTCGTAGCTGGACTTTCCAAGTCCAGAATTCTAACAAGAAGCAAATTTTTTTCAAGAAAAAAATTACTGCTGGAAACTGGACTTGGAAAGTCCAGCTACGTTTTCTACATGGGCGGAATAATATTTTTAAAATGTCCATTCATCTCCACTCGTTTCCTCAATCTTTCCATATCTTTTACAATTGGAATTAAATTTTCTAAATGTTCCACCATAAACTCTTGCCGATCCGTTTCATTTCCAATCGCTAAAAAGTTATATTCTTGCTCGATGGAAAAACCAACATGATGCGCCATCTCGTAAGTGGAGAAATCAGCTCTATCTTTTGGAATATCTTTATTGATAGAGAGATATTCGAAAAGTTGCTCAGTCAGCTCTAAGATTTTGAAGTATAAAAGTGGATCACCATTTTCATTTCCAGAAATTCTTTTAATGTCGCCACCAGAATACATTTTATCAGAAAGTATGGAATAATATTCATGGAGTTTAAAAATGCCAAGTCCGCGAGTTTTAACATCCATCGAACCGTCGGAGCCTTTTTTGACGATTTTTATCAATTCAACTTCAGTTCCAAAGTCCGTCACTTTATTGTTCAAAAAAACGGGGATTCCGAAAGTAGTACCATTTTGCTCACATTCTCGAATGAGTTGTTTGTAGCGAGGTTCGAAGATATGCAAGTTGAGTTCTTCGCCAGGAAAGGCAACTAATTTGAGTGGGAACAATGGAAGGAAGTCAGTCATTGATATTGAATTAAAATCTAAAGTATTTTTAATGTATTTAGTTTATTGTTTTTTTAAACCAAACACCATTTTGTACGTATATGTTTATTAAAAGTTAAATGTATTCCAAATTTCTAAACGCAGCAAATCTCTCTTTACCTTTTTCAAAAAATATTTGATGAGCTACGAACAATAGACAAGTTTTTGCAAATAATCATTATACCTGTATATAAGGTGTGAAATGATTTAGATTGTGAGCAGATTTGAAATAGAGCTTAGCAACAAAAATGAAAACTAAAATCAAGGTTAAAATATTAACCATTCACTATTAAATTTTTTTTCTTTAAAACCAAAATATGCGAAAAATGAAATTCCAAAACCTCCCTTCCTTATTTTTAGTATCCTTGATTTTATTGGTAGGCTATTCTTCTTGCAATTCCGACTTGGAAGCAAAAGAAATGACGACAAATATGAGTAATTATATTTACGCATACACCTCCAACTCTATTTCCAAAGCTGATCCAATTCGAATTCAATTGACTTCGCCTATTGGAAAAGACTTGGAGGGAACTGAAGTAAACAAGGGTGTTTTTTCCTTCAAACCATCCATCGAGGGAACTGCGCAATGGCAGGATGAACAAACGATCATTTTTCAACCGAAGGAAAATTTGCCTTCTGATCAACATTATTTAGGAAAATTTGCCTTATCCAAAGTTTTCAAAAAAGTGCCTTCTGATGCGAAAACATTCGAGTTTAATTTTTTTACCAAAGAACAGCATTTCTTTATTTCGGTGGAAGGATTGAAAAATGATCCTAGTGGTGATGAGAAGAAAAAGCGATTGTCAGGTTGGTTAAATACTGCGGATATCGCCAATAGTGAAGAGGTGGAAAAATTGGTAATCGCAAAGCAAGATGGAAATATTTTGCCGATCACTTGGGAGCACAAAGAAGATAACATTAAACACACGTTTGTCATTGAAAATATTCAACGTGGCGAAACTGCTTCGGAAGTAGAAGTGAATTGGGATGGGAAACCGATGGGTCTAGAAAAGAAAAGTTCTAAAAAAGTAGAAATTCCTGCTTTGGGTGAATTCAAAGTAATGGATGCGAAAGTGATGCAAGGTGATAATCCTTATGTCGTTTTATATTTTTCAGATCCATTAAATAAGTCACAAGATTTAACAGGTTTAATTTCCTTGGTAGGCAAAAAAGGCAAATTAAAATACATGATTAATGGCAGCGAGGTAAGTGTTTATCCTCAAGGAAAAGGTGCAGGTATGATGACGGTCAAAGCTGCCATAGGAATCAAAAGTGCCGCGGGTTATAAAATGAAAAATGCTAGCGAGTGGAAGTTGGTTTTAAAACAAAAAAAACCACGGGTACGTCTTGTTGGAAATGGCGTGATTATGCCTAACTCGAAAGGGTTGATGTTTCCATTCGATGCCGTGAATTTGAAATATGTAGATATTGAGGTAATTAAAATTTTCAATAATAATGTCTTACAGTTTTTGCAGAATAACGAAGTGGATGGTTGGTATAATTTAAACCAAGTGGGCCGAATCATCATGCAAAAGCAAATTCAGTTGTCGCAACTCAACCCAGATGGGGATGCTAGAGATTGGACACATTATGCGTTGGATTTGAGTGACCTCATTAACGATGATCCACACGCGATTTATCAAGTGAGCATGGGGATTCGTCCTGAGTATGCTGCCTATAATTGTGACTCGGATGATGAAGATTCAGGTGAAAGTAAAAAAGTAATTGCTGATCCATTTTTTGAAAATGATGGAAAGAAATTCAAATCCATTTGGAGTGTGTATCGAAGCAATTATGAAGGCTATCAATATGAGCATCGAAATGATCCTTGCTTTCCAGCTTACTATGAATCGAATCGATTTGTGCGTAGAAATGTTTTGGCTTCCGACATGGGGATTTTGGTAAAAAGAGGATCTGACGATACTTATATGATAGCGGTGACTGACTTGCGAACGACTAAATCAATGTCAGATGTCAATCTAGAATTTTATGATTACCAGCAACAATTAATCAAAAGTGTGACAACTGATCATCATGGAATGGCTGCCATCGAGTTTGATGAAAATCCATTTGTCGTGATTGCCAACAAAGAAAATCAGCGAGGTTATTTGAAATTAATGGATCAAAATTCTTTGCCTTTGGGACGTTTTGATGTCGGTGGAAATTATGCGCAAAAAGGTTTGAAAGGATTTATGTACGGGGAAAGAGGCGTGTGGCGACCGGGAGATTCTATCTTTTTGAATTTTATTTTAGAAGATAAAATCAACAAGTTACCAGACAATCATCCGATCACTTTTGAATTGTATGATGCCCGAGGAACTTTGACAGAGAAAAGAGTGGTGCTTGATAATGTCAATAATGTTTACGCGTTGCACACGGCAACTAGTTCGGAAGCACCGACTGGAAATTGGCGAGCGATTGTAAAAGTAGGTGGCGCAAGTTTTACCAAAAACCTAAAAATAGAAACGGTCAAACCAAACCGCTTGAAAATTAATATGGATTTTGGAAAAGAAAAATTCACCGCTGCGGATGCAAAACTAAAAGGTGATTTGCAAGTCAATTGGTTACACGGAGCACCCGCTTCTAACTTGACGACGAAGGTGGAAATGCATTTAACTTCCACGTCAACTTATTTTAAAGAATTTAACGAATTCCGTTTTGACGACCCCACGAGACGATTTTCTCAACAGCCGAAAACTATCTATGATGGACCATTGGATGGAAATGGTTTTACGAAAGTGGAAGCAAATTTAGATGTCAAAAAATCAGCAACTGGAAAAATTAGAGCTGCCTTTAAAGTGCGTGCTTTTGAAAAAGGAGGAGATGCAAGTGCCGATCAATTTTCGGTAGATTACGATCCATTCGATAGTTATGTTGGCGTAAAAATTCCTAGAAATAAATACCACGAACAACGCATCGAAGTAGAGCGAGATGGCACTTTAGATTTTGTGGCAGTTGATGGAGATGGCAACGTTTTGAAAAATCGAAAATTAAATATCGGATTGTATCGAGTGAAATGGCGATGGTGGTGGGATAGTTATAATAATGATTTGATGCAGTATAATTCTTCGAATCATAATTTGGCCAAAGAGAAAACGTCCTTGGTAACCGACAGTAAAGGGAAAGCAGATTGGACGATCAATGTGGAAGAGTGGGGGAGATATATGGTCAGAGTTTGTGATGAAGAAAGTGGACATTGTTCGGGAAGTTTTTTCTACGCAGGTTACCCTTGGTACGATGATGAAGATGGTGATGGAGAGGACGATGAAGACGAAGGCGACAACTCTTACGCGAATCAACAAATGCGTCAAGCTGCGGCGATGTTGTCGTTTGTTTCTGATAAAGAAAAATACAACGTGGGCGATGAAGTGAAATTAAATATTCCTGCAAGTGAGTCAGGAAGATGTTTGGTTTCAATTGAAAATGGTTCGCGAATTGTCGAAACTTATTGGATTGATGCGAAAAAGGGAGATAATGAATTTAGCTTTTTTGCGGAGCCAGAAATGACGCCGACGGTTTATGCACACGTGACGTTGATTCAACCACATGCGCAGGTGCAAAATGATTTGCCGATCAGAATGTATGGGGTCGTTCCGATTCACATAGAAGATGAAAAAACGCGTTTGCATCCAAAAATAAATATGCCACCAGAGTTAAAACCAGAAGAAACTTTTGCTTTAAAAGTCTCTGAAGAAAATGGAAAAGCGATGGCTTACACCGTGGCAATTGTGGATGATGGTTTGTTAGATTTGACTCGCTTCAAAACACCTGATCCTTGGAAAATTTTTTACGCCCGAGAAGCACTTGGCGTAAAAACCTGGGATGTGTACGATCAAGTGTTGGGAGCTTATGGTGGGAAATTAGAAAGCATTTTAAGTATCGGTGGTGATGATGAATTGGGGAAAAAGAAAGAGGTGCAAAAAGCAAATCGTTTCAAACCTGTAGTCGTTCACCTGGGGCCATTTTATTTGAAAAAAGGAAAAACTGCTACTCATCAGATTACCATGCCGAACTATATTGGTTCAGTCAGGGCAATGGTCGTAGCCAGTAAAGATGGAGCTTACGGCAATGTGGAGCAAACTACGCCGGTGCGAAAACCATTAATGTTGTTGGCTACTTTACCTAGAGTTTTAGGGCCAGGTGAGACCTTGAAATTACCCATCAATATTTTTGCGATGGATAAAAAAGTCAAAAATGTAAGGGTGAGCATCGAAGAGTCAAGTGGCTTGGTGGAACTAGTCGGAGGCAGTTCTCAGAAGCTTACTTTTTCCAAAATTGGAGATCAACTCGCCACTTTTGACATCAAAGTAAAAGAAGCCATTGGAGTCGCCAAATTTAAAATGACGGCAATTGGAGGAGGTGAAACTGCTACTCAAGAAATTGAAATCCAAGTTCGGAACCCAAATCCTTATATCACCGAAGTCGCTGAAAAAGTGTTGCAGCCGGGAGAAGAATGGACTTCCGAGTTATTGCCTGTTGGAGTTGCTGGAACGAATACTGGAACACTAGAAGTTTCCAATATCCCTCCAATTAATTTAGGAAAACGGTTACAGTATTTAATTAGGTTTCCGCATGGTTGTGTGGAGCAAACTACTTCGGGAGCGTTTCCACAGCTTTACCTAAGTAGATTGTTAGACATAGATGAACGCATCAAAAATCAAACAGAAAAGAATATTCGTACAGCGATTACTCGATTGAAAAAATTCCAAACTTCTGAAGGCGGAATGTCCTATTGGGCAGGGAATCGAGACAACTCAGATTGGGGAACAAGTTACGCAGGACACTTCCTTTTGGAGGCAAAAGAATTGGGTTATAAGTTGCCCTTGAACATGGAAGAGCGATGGGTAAGTTACCAATCCAAAAAAGCGCGTCAATGGGCCAATTCAGTTGAGCAAAATAGTTATTACAAATATTATAATTACAATTGGCGATTGCGGCAAAAGCAATTAGATCAATCTTATCGACTCTACGTTTTGGCACTTTCAGGAAATCCAGAACTGGGAGCGATGAACCAAATGCGTGAAATCAAAGGAATGTATCACGTAGCAACTTGGCGATTAGCTGCTGCTTATGCTCTAGCTGGAAAACCAGAAGTGGCGAAACAAATCATCACAGGTTTGGATACGAAAGTAGAAGATTATCGAGGGATGTATTATAGTTACGGTTCGGGAGTGAGAGACGAAGCGATGATTTTGGAGACGCTAACGTTGGTTGGAGAAATGGATAAAGCAGGAGGAATTGCCAAACGAATTTCCAAAAGGTTAAGCTCAGGCGAATGGTTTAGTACGCAAACAGTTGCTTACAGTTTGATTGCGATTGGAAAATTTGTAGGAGACAATGAAGTTGGAGAAACGTTTAATTTTCAATACAAAATTAGTAACCAAAAAATGGTCAACGGAGGTTCGAGCAAACCGATGATGCAACTCGACGTTCCAATTGATGGAGCTGAGAATCGTTCGATTTTTACTAAGAATGAGTCCAAAGGAATTCTTTACGTCAGAGCAATTTCCACAGGGCAACCACTCATCGGAGATCAAAAAGAAGAGGATAGTAATTTGCGCATGTCCATCACCTATCGAGATATGAAAGGGAAGAAAATCGATCCATCGTACTTGGTGCAAGGAACTGATTTTGTAGCGGAAGTGACGATCAATAATCCAGGCTATCGATACCGCTTAGATGAAATGGCATTGACGCAAGTGTTCCCTTCCGGTTGGGAAATTCATAACTCTCGCATGAGTAATATGACCACTTTTCAAAATTCTACGAGACCTGAATATCAAGATATTCGAGATGATAGAGTGTTGACTTATTTTGATATTTATCGAGATAATGGACATACTTATCGAGTACAATTAAATGCATCTTATCAAGGAAGATATTATTTGCCAACTACTTATTGTGAAGCAATGTATGACAATGATATTTATTCTCGTAAGCCTGGAAAATGGGTAGAAGTAGGTGCGAAAAAACAAGCATTCAACATCGAAGCAAGCGACACTTCAGAAGAATAGCAAACTCACCGTGGCACGGCTCCAAGCCGTGTCACGGTTTTTTTTTTTAAATAAAGATCTGCTTATCAATAGTTTACCGCTCAGAAACATAACGAACATAATCCAAAATTCCATCAATCTCCTCATTCGTCAAACTAGGAAAAGCCGTCATCATACTTGGATATTCCAAAGATAAAGCTGTTGCATAATTGTCTCCTGTATTAAGATATGCTTGAGAGTTTCGAATCCAAGCCCGTAAGTTTTCTCGGTTTTCATTCCATCTTTCCTCTACGCCAGCAAGTGCAGGGCCAGTCATTTTAGTTTTCATATTTTTAGCATGACAAGAGCCACAATTGTTTTTAAATAAATTTTTTCCTAGCAAAATAGAAGGAGGGATTTCAATTTTTTCAGTTGCTAAAATTTCTGAAAGTTCTTCTTCCTCATTTCCCATAATCATCGAACATTGCGAAATCATAATGACAAAAAGTAAACCTAATATGGCGTAAATTAAAATTGTCACGTTTTCTAATTGAAGTCTGGTACTCATGATAAAAGTATTTTTCTGTAAAAAAAATCACTCAACACATCTGCTTGAATACCTGATAAAGTTAAGGTTGAAAAAAGTAAAAATAGGAGGGGAAGAGTTAAAGTACTTCTTTAGAATTGATGTAAATTAGTGGTAAGTCGCACGTAGCGGTCTGCTTTAGCTGACCTGGGAAAAGAGTGCGGCGATATTCAGAACTAATTATGATAACTATTCAGAGCATGTCTAAAATTTAACTTCCTGACAATCAACATTTTATGAACCTAACTTCAAATTAGCGCAGTCATTTATCTCGATAAATTCCTTTGCGAATTTATTGTTAGAACCATAAACTGTTGATTATCAGTTCGTTAAATTTTTAGACATGCTCTCAGCAGGGTGCATCGCTATGCGCTGCCGTATCATAAATGCTGCTTTTTTCTACCAATGGGAATGGCGCTATGCGCCGATGACTATTTTGTCAACTAGACTATTTTATGCTGGTCGGCGCATAGCGCCATTCCCATTGGTAGAGATAATAATAAAAAGCAACCGCAGCGCATAGCGATGCACCCTGCTGAATAGTTACCAATCATATTTGTAATTAATTTTATTCGCTGCGCTCTTTTTTTTAGGTCAGCTGAAGCAGACCGCTACTTACGATTTGTGCGACTCGTTAAAACATCGGATGCTTCGGTTTATTTTCCAAAATATCTTCAATCCGCTGATTCACCTCCTCCGTAATTTTTGGAACAATCTCCAACGAAGTCAAAGTTTCCTCCAAGTGATGTTGTTTTGACGCGCCCAAAATCACCGTGCTCACATTTGGATTTTTCGCACACCAAGCAATCGCTAATTTCGCCAAACTCGTTCCCAAGTCACCAGCCAAAGTATTTAATTTTCGGCAAAGACTCAATCGGTGAGGATCCAACGAGCGTTCTTTTAACCATTCCAAACCAGCCATTCCTAAACGAGTTCCTTCTGGCATTTGACCAATATATTTATCCGTCAAAACGCCTGAAGCCAAGGGCGACCAAATCGTCGTTCCCAGTCCAACTGTTTTATAAATTTGATTAAATTCTACTTCCACTTTCTCCCGATGAAACATATTATATTGAGGCTGTTCCATCGTCGGGCCAATTAATCGATATTCCTTTGCGACCATATGAGCTTCCATAATTTCTTGCGCACTCCATTCCGACGTTCCCCAATAAAATATTTTTCCTTGCTGAATTAAATGATTCATCGTCAAAACAGTTTCCTCGATGGGCGTATTTTTATCAGGTCGATGACAATAATACAAATCCAAATATTCCACTTGCAATCTTTTCAAAGCTGCATCGCAAGCTTCCACCAAATGCTTTCGACTCAAGCCAAGTTGCGTGGGTAATTTTCCACCATCGCCAAAAAAAGCTTTACTCGATACCACATAACTTGATCGATCCCAACCCATTTTTTTCAAAATATTTCCCATCACGATTTCAGATTTTCCATTGGCGTAAGTTTCCGCATTGTCGAAAAAATTAACGCCCTTGTCGTAGGCGAGCTTCATCAAATCTTCTGCGGTGTCATCCCCAATTTGTTTTCCAAAAGTCAACCAAGAGCCGAGGGAAAGTGCGCTCACTTGTAAACCTGATTTGCCGAGTCGTCGATATTCCATTTTTGTAATTGTATTGTTATGTAATTGTAATTATTTTAAATGAGAAGATAAGAATAAAATTTTGGATGGAAATAATAACAATTACTTTAAATGAGTAAAACTATTTATAGCGTATTTGAAAATGCTTTTTTGTGAAAAGATTTTCCCTACTCTAACATTTTATATCTGTTTAATTATCAAAAAAACCAGAAAGAGAATTATTTGCAAAGTCCCTCAAAGTTACTGCTTTCTTTCATTTTGGTAACAACTTGTTAACAGCTTCTTGTAGGTAAATAATTACTTAAAATGGTCATATATTTGCATCACTTATCTAATTAATTAATTAAAATTAATGATGAAATACTTATACACTATTTTTTTTTTATTATTTGTCTCCAATGTTTTCGGATATGAGGACCGAGACAATCAAGAACTGTATCAAGTTCAAATTAGTCGAGCGGCGGATGAGATAAGAGTGGATGGAGTTCTTGACGAAGCATCTTGGAAAAATGCAAAGATGGCTTCCGATTTTTGGATGAGTTTCCCAAACGATACAGATCGAGCTGATCCCAAAACAGAAGTTCGACTCACCTACAACGATGATTTTTTATATGTCTCCGCAGTTTGTTATGATGATGAAAATTACGTGATCCAATCGCTCAAACGAGATGTTGATTTTTGGTCCGGAGATGGTTTCGCATTTGTGATTGATCCTATCAATCAACGCACTAACGGTTTCCTTTTTGGAGTCAGTCCGCTAGGTGTGCAAATGGAAAGTTTGCTTTCTGGAAGTGTGGGAGCGAGGGGTTCAAGGCCGAGAGGAGTTAACGATAGTTGGGATAATAAGTGGTTTGCTGAAGTGGAACATTATGAAGATCGATGGACGGTCGAAATTGCTATTCCTTTCAAATCACTTCGCTACGAACAGGACAAAACAACTTGGGGGATTAATTTTTTGCGGAGCCACATGGAAACGAATGAATATCATTGTTGGGCAAAAGTACCCGTTCGTTTTCGAGGAATAGACTTAGGTTATACAGGAGCTTTGAATTGGGATGTTGCGCCAAAACGAACGAAGGGTAATATTGCAATTATTCCTTATGTGACAGGTTCGGCAAGCAAAGATTATGCGGCAGATTTAGCGGTAGATCGAAAACTAATTCCTAAAGCAAATGCAGGTCTAGATGCAAAATTTGCGGTCAGTTCTTCCTTGAATTTAGACTTGACAGTCAACCCTGATTTTTCCCAAATTGAAGTCGATCAACAAGTAACCAACCTGAGTAGATTTAGTATTCGATTTCCAGAAAGGAGAACTTTCTTTTTGGAAAATAGCGATATCTTTTCTGATTTTGGCACAGGAAGTGCTCGCCCTTTTTTCTCTCGAAGAATTGGTTTGGACGAAGATAATAATCAAGTTCCGATCGTTTATGGTTTGCGGTTGAGTGGGAATTTGGATAATAAATCTAGAGTCGGTTTGATGAATATTCACACGCGTGGAGACTCCACTACCTTGGGTCAAAATTACACGGCAGCAGCTTTTCATCGACGCGTTTTTGCCCGTTCGGTTTTGAAAGGTTATGTTTTAAATCGACAAGCGTTTGATGATACCGATGCACAAAAAGGAGATTATGGACGTAATGCAGGTTTAGAATATACTTACCAATCAAGCAATGGGAATACTCGGATTTGGGGAGGTTATAATCATTCCTTCAAGGAAGGATATTCCGATGATAATTATATGTTGAAAACAGGATTTAATTTTTCGAATACGAATTGGTCTGCCTGGTTAAGTTATAATTATTTGGGAAATAACTATTTCGCAGACATGGGGTTTTTACAAAATGTCGAAGACGTTTATGATGCTAATCGCGACACTACGTTCCGACAAGGTTACCATTCTCTTTTTACGAATCTTGCTTACACCCATTTTGCGCAAAGTTCTAGTAAACTGAACAGGCATCGTTTTAGTGCATTCAATAGTTCACGAGCTACGCCAACGGGTCATCATTATTCTCGATTTACTCAAGTAGATTACGAAATGATGTTTAAAAATCGAAGTAATTTAAAATTCAAAGTGAGTAATAATTACATCGAATTGTTCTCAGATTTTTTCTACACCAGTACAGATTCTTTGCCTATCGCAAATTATACTTACAATATCGGAGAAATAGAATATCGCTCTGATTCTCGAAAAACTTTTGGATTTGAAGGTCGATTATTATACGGCTCATTTTACAATGGAACGCGTTCTTCGATTCGACTTGGCGTAAATTATCGAACCCGACCTTGGGGGAATTTTGGATTGCAAATGGAGTATAATAAATTAGAATTTCCAGCACCATTTGCTGATGCTGAATTGCTATTAATTAGTCCACGAATTGAAATTAATTTTTCGAAAAGTATATTTTGGACTACCTTTTTACAATACAATACACAGGCTGATAATTTCAATATTAATAGTCGATTGCAATGGCGATTTAAGCCAATGTCGGACATATTTTTGGTTTATACGGACAATTATGCTGTAGAAGTTTTTGGACAAAAAAATAGAGGGATAATTTTTAAAATGAACTACTGGCTGAACTTGTAAGAGTATTGTTAAATTTTTAAAAAAGAAAGGCCTCGTTTTAATTTAACGAGGTCTTTCTTTTTTTAAGAATAAAAATGTTAAATTAAATCTTATCATTAATCCACCAATGAAAACAATAAGATCCTTGAAAAAAATGCACTTTTTCTTTCTTATCCTAATTTTGATTGGCTGTGAGCCAAAGAATAGTACTGACCAAATCTATCCAACTGCTTTCAAAGGAATCATTGATTTTACGAACTGGGATTTTGAAAAAAACGGGAATGTATTATTGGATGGCGAGTGGGAATTCTATTGGAATGAATTATTAACGCCTGAAAATTTTGAAAAATCAAACCTAACACCCAATTGGATACAAGTTCCAAAACCTTGGAATAATCATCTAGATAAAGAACAGAAACCCTTACCCGCTCATGGCTTTGCAACCTATCGGTTGAGAATACTCACCTCTCCAAAGCAAAAAAAATTAAGTATCCGGTTGGTTGAAATTCGAGATGCATACAATCTTTGGATTGATGGTGATTTAGCGATTAAACATGGTAAAGTTGGAAAAAACAAAGCCAATACTATTGCACAAGGCGATGCAAAATTGACCACTTTTGAAATTGAAAATGGGCAAGCAGAAATCATTATTCAAGTCAGTAATTTTCGATCAAGCAAGGCAGGATTTATTCGTAAAAGTATGTTACTTGGAACGGAATCAAATATGTATAGAGTTCGATCTAGGTCTATTGGTATCGTTTTCTTTTTGATTGGTTGTTATTTGATTATAGGTATTTCGCATTTGTATTTTTACCAAATGGAAAGGAAAATAAAAGGTGCTTTATATTTTAGTATTTTATGTTTGCTTTCGATGACTAGAGTAATGACAACTGGGGATATGCTTTTAATTTATTGGACAAATATTCCTACTGAGCTTAGTTCCAAGTTAGCTTATTTGTCAGTTTATTTAATTATACTTTTCTTTTTTAAATATCTAAATGTACTTTTTCCACGAGAAATTTCAAGTCTTGCTATAAGAATAACTACATGGAGTTGCATCATTTTATCAGGTTATATTATTTTTGCTCCAAATGAAATAAGTCATTATGCTACACCTTTTTTTCAAGGTATACTTTTGTTGTGTTCAATCTATTTGATTTACGCACTTACTCTAGTTTTAATAAGGAAAAGAAGAGGAGGACTTGTGCTTACCATAGGAATGTTGATAGTGGTTTTATCCGGTTGGCATGATACTTTTTATGAAGCAAAAGGAACTTCAGACGGATTTTTATTTCCTTTTGGAATTCTTTCTTTTATGTTGTTACAGGCATTTTTTCTGGTTAGATTATTTGCGAGTAGTATAGATAGAACTCGTAGAATTTCAGATATGTTTAGAAAATTTGTACCGGTACAATTTCTTAAAAAACTAGGTAAAAAAACTACTGAAAATATTCCCATCGGAATTGCTAAAGAAGAAGAATTGACGATCTCCTTTTCAGATATTCGGTCTTTTTCTACAGTAGCGGAGGAGATGTCGAGTCAGGAGTTATTAATTTATCTCAATAACTTTTTTGAAAAAATGGATGCTCCCATTCGTCATAATTATGGATTTATAGATAAGTATATTGGCGATTCTATCATGAGTATTTTTGATCGAAAAGACGAGGAACATATTTATCATCCAGGTGATGCATTACGTGCTGGAATCGCAATGCATGAGGTACAGCGTAATTATGACTTGCAACATAATTCCATGTTTCCTATCAAATTTGGCATTGGAATTCATACTGGAAGAGTAATTTTAGGAACGGTTGGATCTGCTTTTCGAATGGACTCAACTGTAATTGGAAATGCAGTTAATCTAACCTCTCGCTTGGAGTGGCTAACTAAATATTTTGACGCTCAAATTATTATTTCAGAATCCGTCTTGAGATTGATTAACCCTAGTGATTATCATCTTCGGCAGTTAGATAGGGTGGTGGTCAAAGGGAATTCAAATATCATTTCTATTTATGAAGTGTTTGATGCAAATTTTATAGAGCTCAAAGAAATGAAAATAAAATCTTTGCCATTTTATGAAAAAGGATTAGAACATTATTTTAATAGTGAATGGGAAATGGCGATAGAAAATTTCCATAAAAGTTTAGATATTTATCCACGTGATAAAGTAACAAAAATACATATTAAACGATGTAAAAAGTATAGGAAAAAAGCACCACATAAAAATTGGAAGGGAGAATATTATTATGATATTAAATAATTGGTGTTTTCTTTTTTTTAAAGAATAAGGAACTTTGACTTCATGGAAATTGTATATCGTTTGTTTATTAAACAATAGAAATAGATTTTAATCATGGACACTCAAAACTGCCCGATATGCAGCAGAACTTTAGGGGGAATAAATACCTCAAAACATCATCTCATCCCAAAATCAGCAGGAGGCAAAGATTCTGAACTCATTTTGATTCACAATATTTGTCATCAAAAAATTCATTCTGTTTTTACCTTGAAAGAATTGAGGGATCATTATAATTCCGTAGAAAAATTAATTACCCATGAAGAGATTTCAAAATTTATCAAATGGGTTTCGAAAAAAGTACCAGAGTTTTATCAAAGAAATGCAAGGATGAAGCGGAAGGATTTTCTATGACTTTTGTAAAACCATTCCAAGACAATTCCACTTCAAAATATTTCCTCTTAAATCAAGTGGCTCCTCCATTGTAAATTCATCTTCCCATTCTAAAATTTCAAAACCCATATTCCTAATGACTTGGGAAAGTTTGATGGAAGGATAGAATTGTTTCCAATGATCTTTATGTAAAAAATTTAGTGGCGTAATGATGATAACTTTTCCATCAGGCTTGAGCACTCTTTGCATCTCTTTTAATCCATCCAAAGGCTGCTTTAAACGATCCAATAAAAAATTACTAAACACGAAATCTTGCGACTCATTTTTGAAGGGTAATTCTTCTGCTTTGGCTAATCCAAAATTCAAATTTTTTAATTCATGACCAGGAAGATGGATGGATGAAAAACCTTTGTGCGACAAATCTAAAAGGATCGTTTTGTTCTCCACCCAAAAGTCATGACCTTGTTTAAGCATTTGATAACTATAATCGATTCCCCAAAAATTACCAGCTGGATTTTCCTTTGCCAAGGATCCAATCATTCGTCCAACACCACATCCCAATTCTAAAATGTTGACGTTATTTTCGTTTTGTAAATGTCTTGTTACAAAATCAAATCCTTTTTGGAAAGGATACGCTCCCCAAATATCATCTGCCAAATGTAAAGCAATATGTCGAATCACCATGTCGTCAAATCGCTCATACAAGTCTTTTTGAAAATCTGTTTCCGATTTTTTTATAAAAAAAGGAATTTGCATTCTATATGAAATTGGTTTTTCCATGGCCGCAAAATTAAAAAGTTTATCAAAGAAAAAGGTGATCTCGATACGTTAACTGCTGAATCTTTGGAAAAAATAAACCAAGTCGTACGACCCGGTAGGACCACTATCCGTTCGGTGGAAGAAACGTTGAAAGTTAAGGGAGAATCGAAGGAGGAGATTTTATAGTTTTTATTGCATCTGCCAAATCAATTTATGTTAGCAGGTTGAGCAATATTTTTATAATTGGTAATGATCATTTTTTTGATGGGCTTATTGATGGGATTTTTTATTTACACCCTAAGAGCCTTGGTAAAAGGGGATGCCACACATTTGTCCATCTACGTTTATAATTTGGTAAAATGCTCTGAAATATTCTAGGGGTTTTCCAAAAATAACTTTTTCCACTTTTATTGAAAATGGGAAAAAAGTGATTACTGTAAAAGATCAAGGCAAAGGAATTCTCAAAGAATTGCAAGTAGAAAAATTTGATCGTTTTTTTCGAGCACAAAAAAATGATCAATATAAAAGTAAGGAATTTGGGATTGGATTTAGTCATGTGAAAGCAATTGTGGTAGTGCATGATGGGAAAATTATTTTAAATGAGACATATAAAAATGAGTGTGAGTTTATCATTTCATTTGACGAGCGAGTGCAAATTAATAACTCTAGTTACGCAAGCAAGGTATTAGAAAAACCACGAAGTGGTTTTTCTAATCTATGCGCGTAATTTGAGTTATTAATGTGCATGGGCAAGGATTTGTTTTTAAAATAGAATAATAAAACACTCAGGAATAAACTGTGATGATATGTTTTATATTTTGTATATCATTTTGATATCGGAAATTAAATTCTATTTTTTAATTAAAAAATAGAATTAAGTTCTTTTTATTTTAAATAATTCGATATATTTAATGAATCAAAATAGAAACTAAAATAGAGTAGACACCTATTGCTAAGAAAAATATTACTTAACAAAACTATATTTAAATATGAGTAAAATCGACAATCCTATGTATGGAAAAGTTGGGGCGTTTTGGGTAGAGGGGAAAAATGAACCTTTTTATGGTATAACTGAAGCAAAGCAATATCAGTATGACCAAGGTGGCGATGTCCTTAATTTTAGAGGAAAAGTTGCGATCCATGATCCAGAACCAAACATTGCTGTTTGTTCAAAATGTGGAACTAGAATTCATGGACAAACGAACAATGAAGCTAGCTCTTGTGAGGAATGCAACGCTGAACCAGTTCAGGTAAAAGTAAAAAAAGAGTCAAAAGGATTTTGGAATTTCTTTGGATAGAGAGGATGATTTCTTTTTGTAAAAATGAAAAAAGTGTATTTGTAATGTTATTGCAAACGCATTTTTTTTATGTCTTCATCTCAAGTTTTGCTAATTTTATTTTTTTTTCAAAAGGTGGAATTGTTCTTTTGTAATGCAGGACTTTTTGTAATTTCATCAAAAAAAATATTATGATGAAATCGATTTATTTACTTTTCTGTTTATTTCTTTTCTGCCAAATATCTTTTTCCCAAAAAGAATATTTTCCTCCTCAAAATGAATGGACTACAAAATCGCCAACCGACTTTGGCATCAATGCAGATAAATTAAAAAAAGCCATTGACTTCGCAGAAGCTAATGAATACAGTGGTTCAAGAGATTTAAGAATCGCGATTTTAAAAGGATTTTCTCATGAACCTTATCATCAGATTTTGGGAAAAACTAAAAAGCGTGGCGGCCCAGCAGGAGTCATTTTGAAAAATGGATATATCGTGGCGCAATGGGGTGATGTCAATCGAGTGGACATGACTTTTAGTGTGACGAAAAGTTATTTGTCAACAGTTTGTGGCTTGGCAATCGATGCTGGATTGATCACGGATGTGAATAATAAAGTGGGGGAGATGATTTGGGATGATACTTTTGATGGCGTTCATAACAATAAAATTAGGTGGAATCATTTGTTGACTCAATCGTCTGATTGGTCGGGTAATTTGTGGGGCGGAAAAGATTGGGCAGATCGTCCTCCAAAAACTGGAGGGGTGGATGATTGGAAAATTCGGAAATTTAATGAGCCAGGAACGGTGATGGAGTATAATGATGTGCGTGTGAATGTGTTGGCATATTCATTATTGCAAGTTTGGCGAAAACCATTGCCGATGGTTTTGAAAGAAAAAATTATGGATAAGATTGGTGCTTCTCCAACTTGGCGATGGTACGGTTACGAAAATTCATTCACCAATGTCGATGGAATGATGATGCAATCAGTCAGCGGTGGCGGACATTCTGGCGGTGGACTTTTTATCAATACGTTAGATCATGCTCGTTTTGGTTTGTTATTTTCGAGAAATGGAAATTGGAATGGACAACAATTAATTTCTAAAGATTGGGTAAAATCCGTTCAGCAACCTTCCAAACCGAATCCAAGTTATGGCTATATGTGGTGGATTAATCAACCGGGAAAACGACATTGGGAAGGTGTTTCTGAGAAGGTTTATTATGCTGCAGGTTTTGGAGGTAATTTTATTGTGGTAGATGAAGCGCATGATTTGGTGATCGTGACTAGATGGTTGGAGCCGAAGCAAATAGGAGAGATGGTGAAGTTGGTGATGGATGCGGTGGAGTAAAGTTTAAATAACCAATATCGAACAATGAATAATCAATTTTCAACCTTTGGGAAGGTGGAAAATTGATTATTCATTGTTGGTTATTCGATTTTAAATTTCATCATTAAATCTATCTGCTCTTCCTCTCCAAGTTTAAAACTATGTGTCCCAAATTCTACAAAATCCATTTTTTTGTAAAACTCAATAGCTGTTTCATTTTTATCCCAGACACCCAACCAAAGCTCCGTTTTATTTTTTGCCTTAGCCACTTCAATTGATTTTTTAATCAAGGCTTTTCCAAAACCTTTTCCTTGAGCCTCTTCCGCTAAATAAATTCTTTCCAACTCATAACAATGCTCTTGCATTTTTTCAGTTTGAGCTTTTCCTTCATTTAACTTCAGATAACCAACTAATTTCTTTTTGCTTTCTCGGTAGCCAGGCTCAGAGTAGAGTAAAAAAAACGTGGTGTTTGAGTCAAGCAGATCTCTAGTAAGTTGCGATGTACTAAAAGTATGATTAACATGTTTTTCGAAATTTTCTTTCGTGTTCTTAGCTTGATAAGCTTCCGTAAAAGTTTCAATGCTTATTTTTCGCAAAGAAGCTAAATCAGAAAGTTCGCATTTTTTAAAATTAAAATTAGCCATGATTATTTGATTTGTAGATAATATGAATGTCTTGCACTATTTTATTTTATTAATATTTTGAATGGTAAACTCACAATGACTACCTGTTTGTTACGCAGGCTTTAAGTCGAATTTCATCAATTTTAAAGTTTGAGGCTAAATTACACACAAGGTGACTTTGAGTCACCTTGTGTGTATAACAATCGTCAACCCATTCTGTTTAACTTTTTCAATTATCGTAGGCATAATTGAAAAAGGCTCTCCGCTTTAGGGCGGACTAGGGATTTAAAGCAATGTCTTAAATCTCGGCCGTCTCGGTGCAACATCACCTAATCGCTCTTTCTTATTCGCTTCAAAAGCACTATAGTTTCCTTCAAAGAAAATCACTTCTCCATCATCTTCATACGATAAGATATGCGTTGCTAATCGATCAATAAACCATCTATCATGCGAAATCAAAAGCACACATCCTGCAAAGTTATCAATTCCTTCCTCCAATGCTCGCAGCGTATTCACATCAATATCATTTGTCGGCTCATCCAGTAAAATTACATTTCCACCTTCCTTCAACGTGATGGCTAAGTGCAACCTATTTCGCTCTCCACCAGAAAGCGTACTCACTTTTTTCTGTTGGTCACCACCTGCAAAATTAAAGCGACTAATGTAAGCCCGCGAATTAATTTCTTTATTACCAATCGTGATAAATTCACTTCCTTGGCTGACCACTTCGTAAATCGTTTTTTCAGGAACTAAATCTTTATGAGACTGATCGACATAAGCTAATTTTACCGTTTCACCGATCGTGACATTTCCAGAGTCAGGAGTTTCCTCACCCATAATCATGCGGAACAAAGTAGATTTTCCTACACCATTTGGTCCGATAATTCCAACGATGGCATTTTTAGGAATAGAGAAATTTACGTTTTCGAACAAGACCCGTTTGTCATACGACTTCGTCAAATTCTCGGCATTGATCACGACATCACCCAATCTTGGCCCTGAAGGAATATATAATTCCAACTTCGCTTCTCTCTCTTTCGTCTCTGCATCACTCATCGTTTCGTAAGCACTCAAACGAGCTTTCCCTTTTGCTTGACGACCTTTTGGAGACATCCGAGACCATTCCAATTCTCGCTTTAAAATCTTTTGACGTTTCGATTCTTGTTTATCTTCTCGTTCCATTCGATCGGATTTTTGTTCCAGCCAAGAACTATAATTTCCTTCCCATGGAATTCCTTCGCCTCGATCCAATTCCAAAATCCAACCTGCTACATTATCCAAAAAGTATCTATCGTGAGTTACCGCAATAACTGTCCCTGGGAACGATTTTAAAAACTGCTCCAACCAATGCACACTTTCCGCATCCAGGTGATTGGTAGGCTCATCCAGCAATAAAATATCTGGCTTGCTCAACAATAATCGACACAACGCAACTCGTCTTCTTTCCCCTCCTGACAACACATCTACTTTGGCATCGTCCGGTGGACAGCGCAAGGCATCCATCGCAACTTCTAACGTATGGTCCAATTCCCATGCATTATAATGATCCATTTTATCCATCAAGTCACCTTGTTTATTCACCAATTTCATCATCGCATCATCGTCCATTGGTTCTGCCAATTTGTTTGATACTTCTTCGTAAGCATTCACCACATCGACGATATGTTGAACTCCTTCTTGTACGATTTCTTTAACTGTTTTTGTAGGGTCAAGGATCGGCTCTTGCGCGAGGTAACCGATTTTATATTCTTTATCAAAAGTTACGGTTCCTTGATAATTAGTATCCAAGCCAGCAATAATTTTTATCAAACTAGACTTACCTGATCCGTTCAAACCCAAGACACCAATCTTAGCTCCATAGTAAAAAGAGAGCCAAATGTTTTTCAAAACGGTCTTACTTGGCGGGTAAATTTTGGTGACGCCTTCCATGGCGAAAATGACTTTATTATCTGACATTGTTGATTTAGTATTTTATAAAAAAAAATAAATGTGATGCGTTCTTTCTATGAAAGAACAAAACTAAAAGGTTTTACGAGAATTATGTAAAATAAAAAAAACTTAATTGTCATTTTTTCCAAAAAATACGATTATTTTCACCTCCTCAAATTTTTCTAGAAAATACCTTCAATGAAAATACTTCAGTTTCCAATATTATATTTTGAATTAAGTGATGATGTCGTCCTTGGACTTTTGGTGGGAACTACACATCAAATGATTGGGAAAGATTTACGTTCCGTTAAAAGTTCCATCTTAGAATATCTACAAAAAAAATATAAAAAAAGAGGGGAGTACATTGATTTAGGTCTAGAGGATCCTCGCCTCAAAATGATGGAGGTAAAAGTTCGTCCTCGCGAGCGAGTGGGCAAAGGAACTTACGTGAGTAATATTGATGTGAAAATTCCTTTGGCGGTTGTGCACGGAGAAGAAGAGGGACAATATGTTTGTTACATTCCGATGTTGGATGAGCATTTTTATTATTATGAAAGTAAGCAAATGAAAACGCTGGTCAATCATTTTGCAACCGATCATTTTAATCAAATGTCACCCGAACAAATTTATCGACATATGCAATATCCGATTCCGAAATTGGATATGTTTACGATGAAAGTGAAAGAAGAGGAAGAAATGGATTGGGACAAATTTAAGTTTGAATTCCAATATGAGGTATTGCCAAAGTTGGCGGAGAAATATCCTTACGCCAAAGCGGTTCGGAAAAACCAAAGCCGTTTTCCAGAAGCAGCTTGGGGATTAGAGCAACAAGTAAGTGAGGTGTCTGACTATATCACTAAAATGAAAACAAATGTTTTAGTCGTTGGAAAACATGGCGTTGGGAAAAGTGCAGTCCTCAAAGCGGCGATTCGGAAAATTACTTCAAAGTCTAAAAAAGAAAAATTTGATATTTCCTTTTGGAGAATCCGAGCGCAAAGAATTACGGCAAGTTCGAAGTATTTAGGCGAGTGGCAAAAGTCCGTTGAAAACCTTTTGGATGAATTGAACGAGGCGGATGGAATTCTTTGGGTAGAGGATGTGATTCAACTATTGCGAACAGGTGGTGATTCGCCGGAAGATAGTGTCGCCGCATTTATGATTAATTTTTTGAGGGAAAATGACTTTCAAATTATCGGCGAAGTAACGCACCAAGAGTTGGAAAGTATTCGACGATTTTTGCCCGGTTTTTCCGAGTGTTTTCAAATCGTAAATATTGAAGAATTAAATGAAAAACAAGTTTATAATGTAATGAATCAGTTCGCTGATTTTTGCCAAAAAAACTTAAAAGTTAGGATTTCGAAAAATGCCATTTCGTTAGCTTATCGGTTATTGTTGCGCTATTATCCTTACGAAAGTTTTCCTGGGAAAGCAGTTCGGTTTTTGGAGCAATGTGTCAATGACGCAAACTTGAGTGAGTACGATAATATTGGATCGAAGGAAGTCATTAAGAATTTTACGCAACAAACAGGTTTGCCCGAACTCTTTTTGCGCGATGATTTATTATTGAAGAAAGGAGATTTAGAAAAACATTTTTTATCAAAAATTATTGGACAAGCTGATGCGATTCAAAATTTGGCAGATGTAGTAACAGTTTTCAAGGCTGGATTAAATAACCCTAAAAAACCGATTCAGACGATGCTATTTGCTGGACCAACAGGTGTGGGGAAAACGCAAAGCGCCAAAGCGCTCGCTGATTATTTTTTTGGGAAAGGGCAAACTAAAAATCCTTTGGTGAGAATTGACATGAGTGAGTTTCAGCATCCGAGTCAAATTATTCAATTGATCGGAGGTGGGCAAAATGTGGGGAAATTAGTAGAGGAAATTCGAGAAAAACCATTTGCCGTCTTGTTGTTGGATGAAGTCGAAAAAGCGGATCCTTCTATTTTTGATGCGTTGCTAACGGTTTTAGACGAAGGGATTTTGGTCGATGCATTTGGTCGAGTGACCAACTTCCGAAATACGATTGTAATTATGACAACGAACCTTGGTGCTTCAAATCGAAAGAGTGTTACTTATAAAGATACGACGAGTGCAGAGGATAAATATATGTCTGCGATTTCAGGATTTTTTCGACCTGAGTTTGTCAATCGAATTGATAGCATTGTGATGTTTAATGCTTTGAAAAAAGAAGACATTCAAAAAATTACGATGCTCGAATTGGAGGATGTCAAAAAGCGAGAAGGTATCATCAAACGAAAAATCAAACTTCATTTTTCTAAAAAACTAATTGAGCGATTGTTGGAAGTGGGCTTCGATGAAAAGTATGGTGCAAGGCCGTTGCAACGGGCGATTGAGCAGGAGGTGGTGACGCCTTTGGCAAGTTGGTTTTTGGAAAATCCGAAATTGGAGGATGTTGGGGTGGAATTGAGTTATGAGGATGGGTTGAAGGTGAAGGTTAAGAACTAAAATAAAATGATTAATGGATGCAAATGAAGAATTCCAAATAATTGAACCTCCTATTTATGATGAGTTTAAATTGGGATATGGAAATTATTATGAAAGCTCTAGAATAGCTTCGGCAAGTTTTACCAACATATCTTACAGACTTACCTAAAAATTCAAAGTATTTTTTATTTGTTTTTAGAGATTTTTTGGGAGGTGAATTCCCTGCAATTGGGGTAAGTTGTGATGATAGAAAGGACTTTGAAAAAATACCAGACTTTTTCATTTTATACGACAGAGTGGAGAAAATAATTAAAGAGGAAATAATATTTGAAAAGCTTAAAGTCGAATCGGAGAAAATTCAGACTATCACTTGAGTAGAATTAAAAAAAAAAATATTATCCGAAAGTAAAGAATGAGTAAACATAATTCTTTTCCTTAGGTTAATCATGTTTTTAGAATCAGCTTTCTTCATTTTTTTTCTTGATAAAAAAAACGAAGCAAAAAAAATCAAGACTTTATATCAAATTGGTGCATTTCTAAACTTGCTTTTTTTGCTTGCGCAGCCCTAACTCGTACTCCAAGAAAATCTCAAACTCGTTCCTCGTTTTGATTTTCTAAGTCGTTCTCAAACAGGACTGCTACCTCCAAATCCTCCCGCAAAAACCAAGTTAAGAACTGCGCCAATTTCCTATAAGGTCAATGCTGAAACCGAAATTTTTTCCTTTCAATTGAAAATAAAAGATGGGGTTTTAATCAGCGTATTTTGATGAGGTTGAAGTTTTTTTTAATTGAAAAACGAAGGCTGCCATTTACTTCCTGGCCTTATTCTTTTTAGGAAAATTGGATTTAAAAAGGCGT